>Ga0307515_10014245_pt1 | contig 14773 bp, 9 predicted proteins | sample 17_EM_MG_FD_194513 | JGI IMG/M metagenome (GOLD analysis project Ga0307515, IMG submission 194513) | Populus trichocarpa ectomycorrhiza microbial communities from riparian zone in the Pacific Northwest, United States - 17_EM | ecosystem: Host-associated > Plants > Roots > Unclassified | place... | reverse complement strand
AAATAACAATGAATACTTACTATAGTTTTCAAATTACATTTTAAGTTTCAAATCAATGGCAAAAAACAAATTAGGAAGGAAGGGTGCATATTGTAACAAAAACAAAGTTACAGGACTTTATTTCACTTATGTAGCGGGTCCCACGTGCAAAGAAAAAAAACGGACACAGATTCTCCCGTCTCTTTCTCCGACAATGCAAGTACAATATATTTCCCACTCTACCCTTTCAAGATATGATATTTGCCATTTGACCTTTTTGTCTCTCTCCCTCCCTCTTGTCCCTTTCATGGGCACGCTTTTCTTTTTGCTTTTTCTCTCTCACTCACTGGTTACTCACTCACTAATCTCGAGATATTGAAACTCTAAAAAAATATTATAAATTTTTAGCGTTAATCATTCTCGCGCGTTCAGCAGCAACAGTACAAGCTACAGGTTTTTTTTTAAAAAAAATTTATTTCATTTCCTCTGTCATTTTCTTTCTCCTGTTTGGTTTCCAAGAAAATAAAAAAGCCACGTAGTCTCCACTTTCTCGTGATTTCCTTCACATTTTCCAAATGGGTTTTCATTTTAAAGTGCAATGCTGGAGTTTTTTTTTCTCGAAATTATTTTGTGTTTTTTTTTTACTAAATCATTTTTAGTCTTCGTTGTATTATTGGTTTTTTATTAAAGTTCAAAGCATTTAAGAAATGTATTAATGGATACAGGCGTAGGTAGTTTGTGCTGTTAATTATTAACAGCGTCTAGTATAAGCCATTTTCAAGTTTATTTGTTTTTATAATTTTTTCCCTTCTTGAGCTGGTTTATGACTTTGGTAAATATATATGCCAATTTTTTTCCTTAAAAAAACTTTTTTGGGCTTTAATTTTCTGTCAAGTGATTAGAGTGTGGATTTTTCTTAATTTTTTTTTGTTTATCTTTCCTTTTTCGGGTCCCAGATAGTTAATTACTTCGATTATGTAACTTGTTTGTTTTTTTTCATTAATTTTTAACCCATTTAGAATCTTGATTTATTATATAATAATGGGTTTTCTTTAAACCTGCTTTTGTTACTTTCTTGGTGAATTTTTTAGTGAACGGTGATTTATTTATGTGAATTTCAGGGTAACCCCACGTTGAAACTTCATGGATTGGGATCTTTGGGGTCCACCAAATGATATAGGTATTGTAGTTATGTTTATTTTTTGGACAAACAATATTCCTTCTTGATTTCTAATGTTGATTTTGATGATGGTTTTCTAATGGTTTTCCTCTTCAGTGGCAGAAGAAAGCGGTTTTGATAATTCCCAGTGTGACTTTTACTTTGGTTATGTGTTTGGTACATACATGCTTTTTCCTAAATGACAAATCCTTTCTGACATTTTGATTGTTTGTGTGGATATATGTGCATGCAATAGTTCTTACTTTATTCGTTCAACAATTTCGTAGATGTGATAGAAGAAGAAGCTCTGAACGAGAAATCTTGTGTGCAAGTGCTGAGGATTTTGATAAAGAAGGCAGATACAGAAATTCTTGAATTTGAACAAGATTTGTTATCCTTGCAGACTGAACTAGCTTGGGTTGAAAATGAAGATTGGCCTGATATATGTTGTAATGCTTTGAGAGAAAAGATTGATTTCCTTGATATTTCAATAAAAAATCTGACGAGTAAAGACAAGAATGAAATCGAGGTTCGTTTACTAATGTATACACAACCTGTTGAGACACTGGACGAAATTTTGAAGGTGCTTTTCAGAAATTACATCTGCGAAAAGGATAAGCAGGTCTGATTCTTGAAATTTCTCAGCAGATATTTTGCCAATTTTCTGTTTTGAACTTGCAAATCATCATATAGGGGAATGGTTTAAAACCTCACATTAGTCTGAACACACAATTCCAACGTTCCAGTGAGTCTTATATGAACATGCCCTATGAGTTGGTTCTTCAGCAATCAGCAATTTCTGCTTCAAATTACCATTCATTTGATTAGGTAGCATGTCCCCGCTGTACTGATACTCAGCTAATTTTTGTAGACTTTCACTGGTTTTGGTTTGTTGTGTGGATAGATTACTGATTCTTCACTGCTCGGAGGTCCCAAGGTTAAATGATATGCAATATTTTTTCCATCCTCTGGTCACTTGGAGGAGTAGGATGTTTTAGTAGTTTGTCAAATCAGATCCCTTGGTTTGTAAGACCCCGGTGTTTGCATCAATTAAGAGAAGTTAATGTCTCTGATTTTTATAAATTCAAATCTCAAATGATCGTATGTTTTACCATAATCCTTTACTATTATGTCTTTTCTTTCATCGAATCGGAGGAATAACGCTAGCGAGGGCCATTTTATTCCTGTGACCTGATATGTGATAGTTATTCTTCCATCTCCTATTGAACAGCATAAGAATGCCATTGTCTTGGGTTCAAGCTCAGATGCTCCACAACATGCAACCAATGGTTTGGACAAGGAGAAAAGGTTGAGCAACTGCAATTTGGAAACAGTTACGAGTGAGAAAACCAAGGACTGCAGCTCTATTCCAACAGAACATTGTGCAATTTTGAATCCATCTTTGAATCTTCAAGGGAAGAAAACTGGCAATTCGATGGTCGTGAAGGTCCAGAAGCTCTAAACCCGCATGCTTTAGTTCTGCGCTTGATTGTTCTGCAAATTTGATGGAAATATGTGAAAACCCGTGGTTTCTGGTTCAAATCAAGGTCCTTTGTTCAAAGAAATGGGTATAAAATGGTTGCCTTGATACACTACAACCATTGAGTTTTCTTTAACTCCATTAAATTTCTGTGACCTGTCCGCTCTGCTGATGCATGTGCGTTGTTATAACTGTTTTTATCAAGTAGCATCTCTCTATGTTGTGGCAGTTCTGCTTCTGGACAGTTTAAGTTTGTCCTGCTCCTGAATTTCTACCCCCCTCCCCCTCCTTTCACACCCCTATACAACACACGTTCCCTTGTGGCCACATGTACATATGCATGGCACTTGGAATATATTTTGTTCTGTAGAAACTAGAGTTTGAAAGGAAATTAAATTGCAAAGTTCAGTCAACATAACATTGTTTTTCCAGTGTCAAATGATTAATAAGTAATGAACTACTGTTTCTTTTTTCTCCACTTACTGATTTGCTTTCTTTTCCTGCCATCTTATTAACAATGAACAGCTTGCAAGTTCTAATATCAAAGTCTCCGCCCCACAGTCTTCAGAAGTGGCACCTGATTACTCTGATAAGAAGAAATCATTGAGCTTGTGTATTCCAAGAAGTACTGGGAAAGGGGATGACAGAGAGCATGGCTCAACTCCAGAAGATGAGAAACTGATCCAAAGTTTGTCTTCAAAATCAGCATACAAGGGAAGACATAGTCTAAAACCGGTCAACGTTGAGGTTGTTTTCTGTAAGCTGTTCTTTTATATATTGTGTGATTTGAGTGAAGCTCGATTAGGACAAATTAATTCCATAACACTTTCCTATAAGGAAATAGTAACTACTTTTACAAGAGAAAGTCTATGGGATTAACGTCTTTGAGTACAATGGTAGAATTTATTATTGCTATAACTCATAAACAGTAATTACAATGAAATTTTAGCTTTTGCATGCATGATAGATATGTGGATCAGAGGTGCAGACCTGCGATGAGCAGGTTTGACACCTATCAATATGATGCCATCTGAAGAAGAAAAATTTATTACAAATTTACTCCTTAGCTTTCTTTTATTTTTACTATTGAGGAACTGAACATGGTTGTTTATTGGAATTAAAATAATCAAATGAGTTTGTTTCTCCATGTCTAGGAGGGTTATCAACGACATAAAGATAACAACATAGTAAGAATATTGGGAGTTTAGCCTCTATTAAATTACCCTATCTTTGGAGCACATGTTACTTGGATAGGAGCTGGTACCTGTACAAGAAATGTTATATATCAGAAGACAATATAGAGATGCTTTTTTATTACTATTAAGCAATTATACAAAATATTCTTATTGCCAGAACGTAAATAGATGTAACTTGCAGAACTAATTCAAGGAATGGCTTTTTCAGAGTTTCAGTTTGGATTTGTAATAAGTATGATTTCTAGTTGCTTTAGCAACTTGTAGATTGTAACATATTCTGTGGTATAACCTAGAAACTTTTGTCTAAATGGAAATTAACACCTTTTGGAAATGACAACTGAAACCAGACATGAAGAGGGATTTTTGTCTGCAAGAGATTAGTTGTTGTCTGGTTTCATGATTTACTCTAAAATGATACCGAAAATAGTTATTTGCTGCTTCAAACTCTCATGACCCTCTTGTTCATTTCATTCATTATTCTTGTGTGAACCTTCATACCAACTTGCAGTTGTTTCTGTATATCTCCTCTGCCAAAATACCATGAATGGAACTTATCTAGATGCACATAATATTCATAGCTGACTATGTCAATTCCTGATAAATATCATATAAATGCTAATCTACATGTGTACTCTGTTTTCTTTGATACTGAACAGCCTACAGAAAATAGTGCAAGTAATTCCACTATATATGCTTCGGAAAATGCAGTCACCCCCTCCTATAAGGAAAAACTGGGTGATTCAGATTCAATTGCAACTGAAGAAGTTGAAGAACACAGTTCTATATCTACAGTTGATGTTGTAACCTCAGTTACTTCTTCAAAGCCTGTGGTGAAGAAAACAGATCTCAGGAAAATAGTCAAGGTACCAGTATCTTGCACTTCCACCTTAGTTTTGGGCCATTATTTAGATTTTGTCATAGACTTAAACAACACTACCGTGCTATGATTGGCTAATAACTCAAGCAAAGTGAGCTATTTCTGTAGGTCAGCTTATTTACATGCAACTATAATCAGGTTAGAGGCATGCCGGTGGTTTTTTTTTTGGGTGGGGTGGGGGTGTTACGGGTCCGACTACTTTCCTCTCCGAGTTCTTACAGGGGATTTCTTTTTTTGTTCTTTCCTATTGCAATGAACAGCCTTCAAATACAGCTGCTAAAGATTTTGGCCCAAGTGGTAATAGGAATGCAGCACATCGCTCCAGTGAGAATAAAATGTTGGTGACGCCTGATCTGAAAGTAATTGGAAATGAGGAAGCCACAGGACTCCAATCTAGAGCTAGAGGCAAAAGTAAAACTTCGAGTTCATCTTCAAATCTGGAGGGCAGAAGAAATCGTCCAGGAACAGATGAGGTACAAGGTCTTCCTTTCTCATAGTTTGCATGATATGTTGCCTTTACTTGAAATCTTTGGTTTATACACCGTCCAAATTATTGGACATATTGTATACCGATGTTAGTGTCACATGTTGAGGTCCAACTTCATCCCTGCCTCTTACTCGTACAAATTTCCTTTGAGCAGCCTGCAGGTGCTATTCTAAAAATTGTTCGTGCAGAAGCTCTAAGAAGTCCAGCTGGCCTCCATGGAACTAAAGACAATTCTGATTGTGCGCTAGGTACTTTTAAACAGGCTAAGGGCAGCAACTCTGGTACAGAGCAAAAATTGTCTGAGTTTGCTCCAAAATCAGCACTGAAACGAACTGTGAAAGAATTAAAGATTGCTGTAGCTCATGATGTAGTTTCATTGAAGTCACCACGGAAGACAAATGGCAAAAAGAAAACTCCTTTAATTGTGAAGTTTAGAGAAACTGATCTGACTGACACTGAAAATTGTGCCTTGACTTCACTTTTAGAGATACAAGATCACGGAGGGAGAAATACAGCCAAGCTGCAGCCTGAGGAAGAAAAACCTATGCTGGTTGAAGTTCAAATGACAGAAATTTCTGCTGATGAGAAAAGGTCGAGCTTGAATTTGTCCTTGATTCCACAAAAAGAGAAGGGAAAGAGGCATATCAAGACAAATCCACCAATTCTCCATGAGATTGGTTTCTCTGAACTGATACTTAAAAGTTCATCTTCTATTTCTGAAAGCAATAAGAAACGAAAATCTGGAGCCGGCCCACAAAATGCCAGTTTAAACCAGACTTTGAGTAGAAAGATCACAAAAAAATCAGCAAGACCTGACAAGGGTGAAGCTAGAGAACACGGCGCTGCAACTTATAATGCCCCGAATTCAGTATCAGAGCCTCAGAAGAAAAAAAAGGTATGTGTAAATTTTCCACTCCCTCTGGGGACTGAAGATCCAACTGTTCAAATGGATTTATCTAGTTCACTTGGGGACACAATTGACGGTGCAAGCAAGGATGACCTTTCAGTTGAAGAGTCTTGCTCAATCTGTGATTCCAGTTCGGAGGTTGTGGCATCATTTTCCTCTGCTATGAGCACCTTGAGGAACTTGCCTTTAGCTGAACTGAGGACCATTGCAGGCCGACTTAAACTAGCCAAATTCAGTAAGCTTCGGAAAGCGGTGCTACTTGAACAAATAACAGAGCGTCTTGTTAATTGAAGAGCATCCAAGTCGTACATATCACTATCCGTCATTCTTCTCATTATTTGCTTCCTTGTCCATGTTTTTGTAGGTTTCTCTTTGGACCATGTTTGAATGGCTCCATTGGGACAAACCACTGCACAACAGGCCAAAGGTATACCGCAATACCATAATGACCAAGCACATGTTCACTTGAGATATTGGCGTGTGTGTATATGAAAAAGGAAAAGTGAGGTTTTACAAATGGACTGAAGGCAGGCCTTCCTCATTTCAGGTCCAGTTTAGGGTTTCATGGAGTGCTTGAGTTTTTATTGTTATGTATTCGCAATCTTTACGCGAGGGGATGAATAATAATATGGCTACTGTGAAAACTGAAAACTCATTCTTTTAGTGTATAGCACTAGTCATAGTGCCCCCGCGATGTGATTTTTAAAACTTTTTTTTTTTTTTTGCAATAATTAAAATAAATATTTTTAAAAAAAGTTGATTTAAATTACAATTGTCAAAATTCCTTTTATATATATATATTTGACGGAATAATAATTTTTTTATAATAATTTTGTTATTTGAATAAAAATTTAAAAGAAATTGAATTAAATATCTATCTAAACTCAAATAATTTAATTTAAGTAGGAAAGAAAATGCATTTTTAGATAAATTTTCATTTTTGTTATTCATTTATTTCTTTTAATTTTGGCAGAAACATGCTTTTTTTAAAAAAAAAATTATTCAAATTAAAACTCATCATGATCTATAAAGTAAAAAATAAGTGTTTTTTTCATGTAATTGAATGAAAAAACATGAAAGAATAATTAATTGGAGAATATAAAATAAGAAATTGATGATAAAAAAATTAAAAAAATATGTATTTTATTCTCATTGAATATTTATGCATGTTCTTTTTTAAATCATACACATTAGTTTCATATATGATCATAAAAAGTGAATAAAACGCAAAAACATTAAAACTACAAGGACTAATATGAAAAAAACTAAAAAACTCAAGGATGTAAATGTATTATTTCACGCGATATAAAAATTGCATTATGGACGCACAATGCAATCAACGGTGCATTACTCTCTATGTAAACAAAGGATGATATTCAGTAAAACACCACCCTCGTTTCTCTTGTAGTGTTATTTTTATTTTATAACTATAATATAATTATAATTATTGTCTACAAAGGATCCATTATTACTTCTTAATTCTATGCTTTGAAGCTTGATTTTTATCGTAAAAGGATGATCTGTGTTTTTGTTAATCCATGCACTTTTCACCTTTGATGTGAGTTTTGAGTTGTCCAACGAGATTGAATTTTCCTTTTCCTTTTTGTAATTATTAGATGAAAATCTGCATTTAGGATTTTGGTGTTCTTGTTTTGTATTAGATCAATCCTACTTTAATAACTTTAACTATGATCCTTCCATTGCTCGCTGTTCAAATTGTATATGAATGTGACTCAGGATGCACTATCCATCTCTTTTTTTCTTTTCTTTTTTTGTCTCATGAAAAAATATGGTTATTAAACCGGTCTAACCTAGCAGGTTAACCTGATAACCCATCACCATGGAACCTGACTTGAATTGAATTTAATTTCAAATCAGTTTGAAAGCTTAATTCGGTCAAACTTGATTGTGTCAACTCCAAGAATTTCTTTTTATTTTTATCCCAAATGACATGTTTTAGATTTCTAAAAAAACATCTAAAATGATGTTGTTATAAATTCAAATCTTGAACCAGGTTAGATCTCGAGCCAAGTCGAAAAACGATGTTAAGAAGAGAGAGTTGTCGATCCTAAACTATTGAGGTTGATTGCTCCTAATGACTGTCTTCTTGATGATGGACAACCTCTTCCTACTGCTACCTAGTAGACATAGTGAGGTATTCAAGGATCCCTTTGGATTTTGCCATAATTAGTTCTTCATGGCTTGAAGTCCTGGCCATGTCAAGTCAAATATGTCGGTGCAATGTCGAACTCCAAACCTTCTGAATACATGGAGGTTATAATTTTAAGCTCAGCAAGTGTTCCACAAAAATAATGCAAGATGCTGAAATCAATCAACTAATTAAAGGCTTTGAGCTTTCATAATACTAAGACAATACAGAATACATTATAACAGCAATGTGTTTTTATTCAGAGGGTTCATTCAACAATTTCTTTTATATGTTCTATTAATTCCTTCATGATAACTTTTATTGGCAATGCAAAGTAGCCAAAGGTTGGCCAAGAAGAGAAGGCCTGTAGAAAGCATGGCTTTGTGCAATCTCTATGCGTTCCCGAGGATCATTCAGTGTTTCATCCCTTAGTGCTTGGAGGATAGCTTGTGATGATTGCTCCCTGAATATCCACATATCAAACACAAATGGAAGATTAGATTCATTACTGACAAGAATAAACTGTACCCATTTGAACAAAAGATTAAAAAGAAAATGTTGTAGAAAAGGTGTTTATCAGCGTAGCATGTAGCTCTGGACTAGGAATGAGATTTTCTACAAATTTCCAGAATGTATATCAAATAAGTACAATAAGAAAGCAAGACTCGTGCAACTGCCAGCCATGGCTTCAAAAAATAAGTCATCTCTGCAGGCCTCGTAAAATTGAATTTTTTTTAAAATCTATCTAACTTGTTGTGTTCGATGATAAAGTTGCACTGCAGTATGAGATTACCTTATTATCAGTATTTTATACAATGTTTTCAAGATCGGGCAGAGTTCAACAGGTGCAACAGGTTTCTTTTCATCAGGATGTAACACACTCAAGCTTGACTGGCTCAGGAGTTCATAGAATGCTCCAACTGCCGAAACACCCTGCAATGAGAAAAACATAACAGACTCGGAATTGTTATACCCAGCTAGTTTGGGATTGAGGTAAAGAATATCCCTCAAATTGAGCTTAGGATGTTATATTGGTATGATGATAAATGTTCCATTACTAGCAAATCCATGAGATCAGTACAGCAATCCTGAGGTAGCAAGCAGGTTAAACCGCCACCTCAAGTGCATAGATTTTTTTCTCTTCTTTTACCCGAAGGTCATTCATAGTTGAAAGAGACATTTAAACTGAGTTTGAGAAAGTGTAACGAACTATCTTCCTTATGTATCCTAAGTACTACCACAATCTGAACATACAATATCTCTCAGAGTGAATGATTCCATCTCATAAAATTTGAAGATAGTGTGTCAAAATGATATTCAGTACCTGAATCATTCCTTTCCCACTGATGTTATCACCAATATCCCGGCTAATTTCCCCTTTGGCTAACATTTGGCCATACCATGCATTACGACCCTTTAACAAGGTTACATATGTGTCCGCCAGCAAAGGCCCTGCAAGCTTCTCAGGTTCTTCAGCCAATAGATGAGTAATAAATATCATCTCTGATGTACAATGTGCAAAGTAGACTGACTTGCTGGTAGCACTTTCATTAGTAAGGGCTGCTACCATCCCTACGAAAATCAAATTGGAAAATTGAGTTTGCAGATGCAAAGCAAAAGGTTAATGTTACAAGCATTTGTCATTCATTTTGCTTATTGTTTGTAATAATGTGCAGACATACAGCATGGTGTTCAGCACCATGCTCAGAAACAATTCAAAATTGCTGAACCAATACGATTCAAAATTGCTAGGCTTTAGTAATATACACTTGATTCAGTTCATTACAGAATTTATTGGTAGAATTACAGAGTTATGGTGTGATGTTATGGAACCATTCTGTAAAAAGACAATAATTGTGATGCTTTCAAGAAGGCATTACACAAACTGCATCATTAACCATGTTTTCATATCCTTGAATCGATAGCTAGAGATAATGACCAGGCAAGAACCAGGTAACCTCTGGAGTCTGGCCATGAATCTATAGGAGATATTGGTTTGTGTAGAAATAGAGTTTAAACATTTTTTAGCAAGAAGAAAGTCAAAACTCACCAGCTCCAATGGCATAGACATTCTTCAGGCCACCCATGACTTCATGAGTGACAAGGTCACTGTTGTCCCACACAATGAAATGGGGCTGCCTTAGAAATTTAGCCAGAGGCTTTCTCCACTTATCAGCTCCACATATTCGAGCATTAGCATATTCCTTGTTGTATATTTCTGAAGCAATATTTGGTCCACCAAGATAAAGTATATTCTGCGTTGGTACTCCAGCTACCAAGCACAAACAACATAAAGATGAGGGCAAATTTTATTCTGAAGTGGAGAAAATACTGACAGAAAAGGATTAGAATGCAGGGTGGACAGAAGAATACAGAATCACTGAAATTTCGTACTTTGAGGACTTCAATTATAAGCATTATCAAATGATAGAAGAATAATTTATTATACAATTGGATGGGAAGGATGCTTGCATTTGAATAGAATCATTCATAACAGCGAAAGCTAGCGGATGGGGACAGTTTGACCATAACATTGTCATTGTTAACAGCATACAGCAAATGCTAAAGATGTAGATTTGTAAAGTCTTAAACTTGAATGAATCTGCAGTCAGAAGGGTTTGTCATAAGTTTGGTTGGCATGAGTAGAACGGACACCAACGAAACAAAGAAGCTAGCTGGCATTGTTCACAAGTATGAACAAAGCTGTTGAACTAGTTAATAAAGCTTTTGATCAAACAAGTAAAACCAGACAAAGAAGCATGGTGTGATCATAAAATTGCAAGAGATAATTAACAAAATGTTGCATTATGATTTATGAATGAGAAGGCAAGAAATTTTTTTCTTTTTAAACATTCTGATTCGACTTCTTCCGTGTGCTTTGAGACTCGGATAGAAGAGCACTTACTCGCTCTGTTAATCATTTGTGTAGGTGTGATTATATGGGGAACAGGTTCTAATGCAGCTTCTATACCCTTCGCCAAAGAGATGATGATGGGTGTTGTGATTCTCTCCTTCCAATATTGGCTAATCTCTTCAAACACCTCGCGTGTCTCTGTGGAAGGCACAGCATTTACCACAATATCAGCATCCCAAACAGCCTCTTGCAAATTAGTCACAACCTTCAAAGGACAAAGTGGTACATCAATCATGTTCAAGCAAAATCCATCCTTCAAAATCTCATCAGCAAATAGAGTCCGATCGCCTAGCCTGGCCTCAACGTACTTCAAATATGCACATCGCCGGATCAACCTCCTCAATACATCCTCCCTCGAATTGATCACTTCAAAGAGATGCTCTGCTGTGACTCTATCAACAGCCCTTCCAGGCCTTCTCCATATCCTGATTTGGACCTTCTCTCGGAACCGACCATAACTATCCTGCAGCAAAGCTGCAAAAACACTCCCCCAAGCACCTGCTCCAACGCCGACAATTCTCAGAGGATCACCATCAGTCTTGCCTAGAAGGCTTCGAAGCTCATCAAGCTTCTCTTCTAGGCCATTACAATTTTGAGCAGACCATCCATTACCGTGATGATTCATTGTCTTAATACTTCCAACCATCTTCTTCTAGCAACAATAAATTAGCAAGATCGAACTCTGTCCAATAGAAAAGGTATACTCTAATGGGTATCAATATTGAAATTTCATCAACTATACCAAATTCTAAAATCAGCCCAACATTGATCGTGGTATAGATTTTGATCTCACAACTCCAAACTACTCAAATCTTCCCTCGAAAAAACCAAGTCCTGATTACCAAGTTGTCACCTTGCATTAAAAATGAAATCTTTATTGGTAGATCTTATTACCTAAACCAAAACTAATTTTTCATTCCTCTACTAAGATTTTCAAACCAACCTATTGAGGAAACCTCTAATAATTTGACACTAAAGTACAAAACAAGAGAAGAGGTGGAAGAAATACACGAACCCTTCTTTCATCTACTCAATTAGTACATGACAAAATGAGAAAAATCAAACCCTATAACTTTGTTTTGTCCGTCTGAGTTTGTTCATCTACCCAGCTATAAACTTTCAAAAAACAAATAAATATATATAAAGTCAAAAACACCGACCTTATCTGTTAACAACAACAAAGCATGTTCAGTTCCTACAAGTCATTAAGACCCGACAAAGTTTTGGCAGCAAGGAATTCAACTTGCGTTGTTTGAAGGGAAATAAATCATGCATGAAAGAATGTGATGTAGAGTGAAGTGACATAAAAAGTGCATGGAAGGTGAGAAAGGGAAGCAAGAAACTGGTGAAAGCAGCAGCTTCAAAATTATTGACAGAGAGGCATGGATGGGTACAGTTGAGTTGAATTGGCAATGGAGACATTGCACCAGCAAGAAAGCATTAAAGATTTTGTACGCTGCCATCTTCCCCAACGGTCATTAATATTGGATTACCATGGTCTGCCTTCCCTTGCCCCCCACGCGTCCCTTACCTAATAATGAGAAATTTAATTAACCATGTAGAAAATTGGAAAATCAATTTAATCCTATCAATGTATTTCACATTTGTATCAATTTAATACACATATATGATAAATTGAATTTACATATCAATCTCATCGAGGAGAAATCAAATTAGCTGTGATTGCTGTTAAAAATTAAGAGGGGTGATTAACGTAGTTTATGTTTCTGTTTTTATATTTTTTAAAAAATATATATATTTTTAGCATAAAAAAATAATAAATTAATGTTTTTCTAATATTTTCTTCTTAATTTGTGTAATTATTTGTAAGCTAACATTAAAATTCTATCACCTCAAGAACATCATAAGACTTCCCAATTTGGAACCAAAATGTATACATTTATTACTATCATGCTGGCAGGAGTTTCAAACCTTCAACCCTACTCAGGAATTTCATGTTTTAAGCTCCTTCACTGAGAACAAGTTTTTCACTTCTTATAGAATGTTTGGGAGGTATTATTTATTTATTTATTCTGCAGTAATTAACCAAGAGGCCATGCAGCACTGGCTACCTAACTTCTGTTGCCCATTTATTGAGATTAATTATAGCATCCGCCATATCACTCATACTTATTATGGACCCACTTCTTGAATAACAGGGGAAACTTATATGTATATCTCTCTCCAATCATGCATAATGAAAATAAATATTAAGAGACATGAAAAAAAATCTCTATTACATGCAATAATACCTTTTATTTTGTAGATCACTATGTAAATATTACTTAGTTTTGAATTTTTAAAATGGTTTACCTTGAAAAAAAATGATAAGTATAGAAAAACTTTACATATAAATAGATTTTTTCTAACCAAGTTTGAGCCTAAATTATTCATGTAAAAACAAATTTTTCATGGAATAAATGACACCTCAATACTTAAATTAATTTTTGAGTCCTTAAACCTTATAATATATAATATAGCCTCCCTTGAAAAATATAAAGAGTTTTCATTGTATATAATATAATATATAATATATAGGTGACACTTTTCATTGTAGTAACCCTGGCTAAAGTCTTAATTGAAGTTGTAGTTTGTACACGTCGTAGCTCAAAAAATAAAAGAATTGACATAAATAATAAACAAAAAAAAAAAGAGAAAAAGAAAAGAGATGAAGGGAGGTGAGCTAGTTTATTAAAATCAACTTCTAGAGATTCTTTATCTATTTTATTTTCGAATTAAATTTTAAAAAATTTTAACCAGAGTTTATACTAAATCACCTTCTTGTCAACTTGTTTATTACAAAAAAAAAATCAATATCAAAAGGATAAAAAAACTATGGATATAAGTTTAACCATTCTTGTTTTTAAAAGTAACATAGTCTTTACATTATGCTTTAAAAACATAAAAAAAATGAATTGTTCGCAGTCAATCTTACAATAACTAATGAATTTAAAAAAAAAAATCATTTACAATAACTAATGAATTTTAAAATAAAAAGATCATTTTACCCATAATAGCAACTTTATTGATTTTTTACAATGTTATTAAATTATCACATATTTTAGAAAAGAATGTATATTAATATACAATAAATGTCAATATGTTGCTAAATTATTCTACTTCAAATCAATAAATCAAATTTTTATAGCAAGAATTAATGAAATTTAATAGAATTTATAGATAATTTAGTTGGATCAAACTTTAGCAGAAGTAATAAAAATTTCTAATAAAAAAGTCACATTGAATGGAATGATTAGCGGAACATTTCAGACACTTTCACCCTGTTTTGGCTCATCTCGGGTAATATGAATGAACATTTATCCTATTTTTTCAACTTGTAGAGAACATTTTGGATACACCATACGAAAACCAATAAGCTCTAGCTAAGAACAGTGTTATCATCTATCTCCTGCTATTCTCAGGTACGGATTCCTTGCGAGTAAACTCAGACCAGGCTTTGAATTCCTTTCCACCGCCACCATAAGCAGAATGGTTTGCAGCATGCTGGGTCATTGACACGGAACTTAGAGAGGGAAGGAGGGGAAGGGAGCATTACTGGACCATAAAATGATTTCTCATTAAATAATTGTTGAAGCTAAGTTCCCCTGCCAACAGCATTTTCTGA
>Ga0307515_10014244_pt1 | contig 14774 bp, 8 predicted proteins | sample 17_EM_MG_FD_194513 | JGI IMG/M metagenome (GOLD analysis project Ga0307515, IMG submission 194513) | Populus trichocarpa ectomycorrhiza microbial communities from riparian zone in the Pacific Northwest, United States - 17_EM | ecosystem: Host-associated > Plants > Roots > Unclassified | place... | reverse complement strand
CCTGGGGTTAATATTTTTAAGTAAAACAAAACAATCAGCGAGAAGTGCTTGGGGTCGCAGGCAGGGGTGTGTTTTTCCGCGTTTCATTGCAGGTGCATAAACACACCTCTCCGCCCTCTTGAAAGAGTAATCGCACATTTCCACCACTTTTTTTAGGGGGAATCTGCAAAATTTTGTGTCTCTACAAGAATATCGGTTGCAACGATGTCATCCCCATTTTTTTCAGGTTTTACCTGATGGGCACCTCGCAATGACACATTTTCATTTTTTTCAAGTCTCCCCTTTAGGGGAGATTTAGAGGGGCCCCTACGCCAAATTTCTCCCCGCATTCACAATACCATAAACGGTACGGATTACCAGCTTACGATAAATTTCTGTCAGTTCGGGATCCTCGCTGTTGTTTAAGCACTCCAGGGCATAATGCTGCATAATAACAAGCGGCAATACAATTTTTTCGCGGATGGCAATTGATTTACGTTCTACAGGATATTCCTCCATCAATACAGTGCTGCCGGTTAACTCCAGTAACATGGTACGGGTAAGTACAAACTCATCTTTCAGCATATTCCAGAACTCGCCAAATTTTTTGTCCTTTTCAAGGTAAGCAGTAACCCTGAAGTCGGATTTCGACATCGACATCATACAATTATCCAGCATAGTTTTAAAGAAGCCCGATGTTTTGTACAACTCCTGCACCTCGTGCCAGTTACCATCATCCTTCATCTTTTTTAATGAGGTACCTACCCCATAAAAGCCAGGAATACTTTGTTTAAGCTGACTCCAGGAGGTTACAAAGCTAATGGCGCGCAAATCTTCCAGTTTCATTGGCCCGCCGCCGCCACGCTTGGTTGGCCTGCTGCTGATATTGATTTTTGACAGTAATTTAAGCGGACTGAATTTTTCCAGGTATTCTAAAAATAAAGGGTGCGCGCGCAGGGCCATAAAAAGCGAGTAGCTTTCATCGGCCATTTCCGCTATCAGTGCTTTATGCCTGTTATCTAACAAATCTTTACGATCAGGGTGCAAGGCAGAAATAATTCCCGCGTTAAGCAGCTGTTCCATATTAAACCTTGCCGTTTCAACCGAGCCGTATTGCGAGCTTACCGTTTGCCCTTGTATGGTAAGCTGAATATGCTCATTAGCAATATCGTTGCCCATTGAAGCATAAAAACGATGTGTTTTACCGCCGCCACGTGCCGGCGGGCCTCCCCTGCCATCAAAAAATGCCAGGCTGATGCCGTATTTACGGGCAATGGCCGTCATTTCAACTTTTGCTTTGTATATGCTCCAGTTGGCCATTAAATAGCCGCCATCTTTAGTCCCGTCAGAGAAACCAAGCATAATGGTTTGCCTGCTGCCGCGCAATTTTAAATGTTCGGCGTAATAAGGGTGGGTGTACAGTTGCTCCATGATCTCGCCGGCGTTGGCAAGGTCGTTCACGGTTTCAAACAACGGCATAAAATCAACCTTCAGGCTATCTTTTTTCCACCCGCTCCATAAAAACAAATGAATGAGCTGTAAAATATCAGATGCACGCTGGCAATTGCTGATAATAAAACGCTGGCAGGCTTTTTCGCCATTGCTATGCTGAATTTGTTTTATCAGCCTGATGGTGTCCAGCGTATCGCAGGTCATGGCATCGGCATCTTCGGGGCGATGATAATCAACCTCGTTAAAAGGCAGCTTTTTTAACTTTTGTTTTTCTTCCAAATCGCTGTAGCCTTCAACAACGCCGGTATCGGCTTGCGAGGTTACAAAATCAAATACGTTACGCAGCACGCGGCTATCCTGCCTGATATCAATGGTAGCAAAATAGCAACCAAACAAGCGTATCTTTTGAATCAGGTTTTCTACAACATCTAAAAACAGGCCGCCGTGGTCGGTTATCAGCGTGTCTTTAATAGTTTGCAGCAAGTCTAACAGTTCACCCTGCAGGTCTTTGGGGTCCGACTGATTTTCGTTAGCGTTCCTGTAAATCAATTTTTCCAGCTTGGCCATTGGCTTTTCTACCCCGCGGAAAGTGATACGGCGTTTAAGCACCCGGTAATCGCGGTAGTAACACCTGAACAGGCGCTGCCTCAAATACCTGGCTACTTCTTTTGTACTTTCGGTAGTTACGTTGGGGTTGCCGTCCCTGTCGCCGCCCGGCCAAAAGCCCATCTCCAGCAATTGGTTGGTTGGGTCAATCTCAAATTCCTCTTCCAGTTTTGATTGGATGCCCGATACGGCATAGTAAAATATGTTCTCTAAAAACCAGGTAAGGCTAATGGCCTCATCAACCGGCGTTGGCGATGTTTTATTAAAGAATGGTGTTTTGCCCAACTGCTGCAGCAACACATCAATGGTAGGGATATCGTTAACTTTTACGGCTTCGATAAGATCTGTCATAATACCTAGCACCGTGCCTGGGTAAAACTGGGTTGGGTGGGCGGTAAGTACCAGCCTTAACGAAAAATCCTTCAGTTTTTCGCTGATACTTTTGCGGGTATCATCGCTTATGGCTGCTTGTTGCAACAGGCTTTGCAGGGTACCGGTATCATCAAACTTGCCTATTTTATTAAACGACGAATCTTCAATGGCATCAAACAAAACCACCTGCCGTTCGATGTATTGTATAAAACGAAACATGCGGTTAATTTGCTCGCGGTGGTCAATATCCGGTACGTACTTTTTGAAAAAACTTTCAATAATTTCTGTAGGCGATGCGTTCATTGCGGCGCCCTTTTCGCAATGTGAGCTAAAAAAGGGCAGCAAAATTCCGGTATCCTTTACCTGGTAAAACGGCAGGGTTTGGAACAAACTATTATACAACTCAAAACGGGTTACAACTTCGCTATTAAAAGTTGTTTCCCTTTGACTGAGTTTTAAATTTAACGACATAGCACAAATAAATTGAAGGTTAAAATTGATGGGTAAAGGGCCCGCCACAATACCGGGGGTGAATTTAATTTAATTTTGGCAAAAAATAGATAATTAGTAACAAAAAAGTGGTATTAATGCCATATTTATTAAAACCATGCCAAAATATTTAATTATTGTAAATTTACACCGCATTTCGAGCGCAAAAAAAGCGTAATTGAAAACTTAATATCTGTTTCAACAAAAAATCAATCATAAAAGTATTCATCGTAGCTTTATTGCGGATAAAAACGGACAAAAATAATGAAATTTAACACCCGCGAAATCAACAGCTTCTTTTACAGTCAGTACTTTTCTGATGGTTTACGAATCTCGGCAGGTATCCTGCTGCCCTCGCTTGTGTTATTGGAGTTTGGCAAGTTCGATCTTGGGCTTACCCTGTCATTAGGGGCGCTTTGTATTTGTGTTATTGATAACCCCGGCCCGGTAACCCATAAACGCAACGCGATGGCTATTGGCAATTTGTGCCTGCTCATTGTAGCCGTTACCACTGGTTTTGCACGTATGAATATTTATATGCTGGGGCTGGAGATTACTTTATTCTCTTTCCTGTTCAGCATGTTTACGGTTTATGGCAACAGGGCCGCATCGGTTGGTACATGCAGTTTGCTCATTATGATATTTATGATGGATAAAGCCCTGCCCCCATCAGATGTACTACTGTACAGCCTGCAGATACTGGCAGGCGGCGTATGGTATATGTTGTTCAGCCTTATTTTTTTCGGCATCCGCCCCTACCGGGCAGCCCAGCAAACCCTTGGCGAAAACGTGGCCGATATTGCCAAATTCCTGCGCATTAAAGCCGAATTTTACAATCCCGAAAGCGACATTGACGAGAACTACCGCAAACTGGTATCGCAGCAGATACAGGTAAGCCAGCACCAGGATGCCGTACGCGAAATGCTGTTTAAAAGCAGGCTGGTGGTAAGGGAATCGACCCCATCAAGCCGCATCCTGGTTTTAACTTTTGTTGACCTGGTAGATATGTTTGAGCAGATTATGGCAACGCATTATGATTATTACCAGATGCGCGAAAAGTTTAAGGATACCGGCATATTGAACGAAATAGCCCGCATTATTTACCACATGGCCGACGAGTTGGACGATGTGGCCTACATTGTACTATCAAACACCCGCCATCGCCATGTGATGGATTTTAATGTGGAACTGGAAAAGCTGAAATTAAAAATAGATGCCATAGGAAAAGATCAGCAGGAAACCAGCACCCTGGTATTAAAAAAAGTGCTCATTAACCTGCGCAACCTTACCGAAAGCATTAATAACATCTACAACTACTACAATTCAAAAACCTTATTAAAATCGACAGAGATAAAAGGCGAAGTAGAGTACTCCCAGTTTGTTACCCACCAGGATTACGCGCCACATATTTTCTTTGATAATTTTACATTTGGTTCGGGCGCTTTTAAACACGCCTTACGGGTATCATTGGTTTGTTTGGTTGGCTTTATAACCGCCAAAACCATAGCACAGGGGCACCATAGCTATTGGGTATTGCTAACCATCATTGTGATACTAAAGCCGGGTTTCAGCATATCCAAACAGCGCAATTATCAAAGGCTGGTAGGCACCATCGGCGGCGGGGCAATTGGTATACTCATCCTGAATTTTATCCCCGACAACACCGTTCAGTTTATCCTGCTTACCATATTTATGATAGGCACATACAGCTTTCAGCGGTTAAATTACGTGGTGAGCGTTATTTTCATGACGCCTTTTGTGCTTATTTTATTTAAGTTTTTAGGAGTAGGCCTGTTAAATGTTGCACAGGAGCGGATCCTGGATACCGTGATAGGCTCATCTATCGCGTTTATTGCCAGCTACCTCATTTTCCCAACCTGGGAATTTGAAATGATTGAAGAAACCCTGCGGGATGTAGTAGTAGCCAACATTAAATACCTGATTACCATTGCCGAAAGCTTATCGGGCAAAACCATAGGAACTACTGCTTTTAAGCTGGCCCGCAAAGATATCTATGTAAAATCGGCCAACTTATCGGCCGCTTTTGAGCGCATGACATCCGAGCCCAAAAGCAAGCAGCGTAACGTTAAGGAGGTGCACAAATTTGTAGTACTTAACCATATTTTATCATCATACATAGCTGTTATACAGGCCGGACTGGTAAAAAATGCCCAGCGACCGCACCCCGAAGCACTGCGCTTGCTCAAAAAAAGCATATCGGTACTTAACGAAAGCAATAAAAAACTGCACGGCCAAAACATTGAGTTTAATGTTGGTAAAACCCCATCGCCCGAAGCTGAAAAGCCCGAACTTACCGCTGACGAAAACCTCCTGAAAGAACAGCTGGGTTTTATTAACAAAATAAGCTATGATATTGCGAAGGTTACGGATAGTATCATTAGTATCAAGGTTTAGTATCAAGTAGTTAGTATCAAGTATCAAGATTTTTTCGAATCACCGCTTTTGTCTGAACTGAATTAAACGAATTAAAGAATTTCCACAATTTCTTACCTTGTTCGCCAATTTAACTCACCACTCACCACTCACTACTCACCACTCACTACTCACTACTCACTACTCACTACTCACTACTCACTACTCACCACTCACTACTCACTACTCACCACTCACCACTCACTACTCACCACTCACTACTCACCACTCCTGTCTTGATACTAAACTCACAACTATTTCATTTCCCTGACAAACAATTACCGCTGCCCGGGCTTTTCATATATGATAATGTTTTTTAATAATTGATACTATGGAACAGCGCGAATTGGGCTTATCTGGCATTAAAATAACTCCCTTGGTTTTTGGGGGTAATGTATTTGGATGGACGGTTAAAGGTACCGGTACAGCATTGTTGTTGGATGCGTTTTTAGATGCAGGCTTTAATGCCGTTGATACGGCCGATGTTTATTCAAAATGGGTGCCGGGCAACCAGGGCGGCGAATCGGAAACCGAAATTGGCAAATGGCTTAAGCAAAGCGGCAAACGCGATAAAGTAATTATAGCCACCAAAGTTGGCGGCGAGCTGGCTACAGACAAAAAAGGCCTTAAAGCAGATTATATCATCAAAGCTGCAGAAGATTCATTAACCAGGCTGCAAACTGATTATATTGATCTTTACCAGTCGCATTACGATGATGCCGCCACGCCGGTTGAAGAATCGTTAGCGGCTTTTGACAAGCTGATAAAAGCTGGCAAAGTAAGGGCCATAGGCGCATCTAATTTCTCGGTAGAAAGGTTGCACGAATCGCTCAAGGCAAGCCGCGAAAAAGGCCTTGCAGCCTACCAAAGCCTGCAACCGGAGTATAACCTGTTTGACAGGGAGAAATACGAAACAACGCTCGAGCCATTCATCAAAGAACAAAACATAGGCGTTATCAGCTACTTTTCGTTAGCCAGTGGCTTTTTAAGCGGCAAATACCGCACCGAAGCCGATCTGGAAGGCAGCAACCGCGCACCGATGGTAAAAAAATACCTTACAGAAAGAGGCATAAACATTTTAAAGGTTTTAGACGAGGTATCTGCGCAATACAACAGCAAACCTGCCACGGTAGCCTTAGCCTGGTTAATTGCCAGGCCCACGGTAACCGCCCCGATTGTAAGTGCTACCAGCCTTCTGCAGTTAAAAGATCTTACAGCAGCTGCTGCTTTACAACTAAGTAACGAAGCCATTGCGGCGCTGAATACAGCAAGTGCCTATTAATTAAAACGTATGTTGCGGGCAGGTAACCTTATAACGGTTATTAAGTAGAATTCCGATAACTATTTCGTGCGATCCGTTACTCACCGTATTTAGGGCCGAAGTGGTAAAATCATAAGAGTAACCTACATTGATGAAGGAGCTAAGGTTGAAACCAACCATGGCCGCAAAAGAATCGCTACGGCGGTATGAGCCCCCCAGCCAAAATTTATCCTGGAACGATACTTTCATGTTTACATCAAAAGTAGTAGGCACCGGCTGTATCACTTTAACCAATACCGACGGGATAAGTGTAACATCATCAGACAAAAACAGCTTGGTGCCAGCCGTAAAAAAGTAGTGTGGCACTGTTTTATTTAACGATGATGATCCGGTTACGTACAAGTTTTGCGGCAATATCTGCTGCACCGATACACCAAAAAAGTAGTCAGAAGCATAAGCCCAAACACCAAAGCCCAAATCGGGTTTCCATTGGTTGGTGTTAAGGGTAGCCATAATCGGGTCAGAATCATCTACCCCACCAAAATGAAGCGCCGCGCGATCGAGCACATTGTGGCTTACGCCCGCAGATACACCAACCGCAAGGTTCAATCTATCAGTCAAACCTAAATGGTAGGCGTAAGTAGCATCTATAGTTGTTTGGCTTATTGGGCCAGTTTTATCAGATACCAAGGTTAAGCCAATGCCGTGATGTGGCTCGGCAGCCTGGTATTGCTGGGTATATAACCTGCTCGATGGATTAAGCCCGCCGCTTGCGGGGAAAGCCGTAGCATCGCCCTGCACAAACCTATCGCCTATAGGCGCGTTGATGCTTAAATAACCTGTTGTTGGTGCGCCTTCAAGGCCTGTCCATTGGCTACGGTAGCCTGCTTTAACGTCGGTATAATTCTCAATGCCGGTTAAGGCAGGGTTTAGCAGGTAGTTATTAAAAATATACTGGGTGTATTGGGGCTTTTGCTGCGCATATGCAAAATGTACACCTGCAATAAAAAAAACAATCGCGTATAAAATTCTCTTCATTAATTTATCTTATAATGGCTACAAAACCCAAATAACATTCCGTCCGGTTTAGGCTTCATTTTGTAATAACGCATTTCCCGGTGGCAAATCAGATCCATTCTGTTTGCCGTTATAGGGTGCATTGTAACCAATTGACGAATATAATCTTTCTCTGTATCTATTACATATTCTATCGATAGAATTTATTAAAATATCGACGTTTTTAGTTATTCATGTAGTTTTTGTAAATTTTAACATTATTACCTACCTCATAATCGTAACACTTCCTGATATTACCTTACGGCCATTTTTAGGATTGATAATGTAATAATAAGTCCCCGGCGAAAGGTAGTTTCCGTTGTACCTGCCATCCCAGGGAACAGGGTAGCCAATTGATGAAAATAACTTTTGGCCGTACCTGTTATACACTTCCACAGTATTATCAGGATAATCATTTAAATATTTCACATTCCAGACATCATTTCTTCCATCGCCATTAGGTGTAAATGCGTTTGGTATCACCAGGTATTTTAAAACTTTCACTGTAACATCTGCCGAACTTGAACAGCCTTCGGCAGATGTTACCGTCAACCGGTAAGTAGTGGTTTCGGCGGGGCCAGCTACAGGGTTCACCACGTCATCACGGTTCAAACCCGTTGATGGGTACCATTTATAAACCAGCTCATGGCCGGTTACCGATGCATTCAAAGTAACTGTGGCCCCCTCAAGCATGGTTAGCGGCCCTTCTAAGGCTACAGTTGGCGACGGATACACTACAATCTGTTGTTTCACAGTATCGGGGCAAGCATTAGCAGTTGTATATACATAGTTGATATTGGCTATACCCGTACCAGCCACAGCCGGGTTAAATAAGCCGCTTAAACTTACACCATTGCCGTAATATGAGCCGCTGCCCGGCTGGCCTGCCACACTTAAAGGCGCAAGTTGTATAGCTTCAGCCTCGGGACAAATAGATGGTACGGCCGCAAAAGTGATAATGTGAGTAGCTTTTACAACTATGGGAAAATCCTGAATACTGGCACAAACACCACCAGAATAAGCCGCCACACGCACGTTAAAAGTACGATCGCCATCGGTAAATAAAGGGTAAATATAGCGTAACTGCTGCCCGTAAACAGGATGTTCATATACCCTCAATGACGAGGCATCCGCCATATCAAATGTAACCTCCAGCCGGGTTATGTTACCAAAATTAACCGTCGACCGGTTTTCAAAAAAAACCTCTTTATTGCTACATACTGCCGAGGGGTCTTTTAAAACCACATTTGCTTTGGGAATGTCGCCGTTAACTGTAAAAGTTTTTGTTTTGGTGTAAGAACAACCATATTTTGATGTAATTGTCAAACTTACCTGGTAATCATCGCGGGCTTCGGTATAATGATGTTGCGGATTTTTTTGGACAGATGTATTGTTGGCGGCGGTAGCGTTAATATCACCAAAATTCCAATGGTAAATAAAATCGCTTTCTGTGTGGTCGGCTATGGTGCTGCTGTCTTTAAATTGAACATAATCGGCAGTACAAGCATCCGGCAAAACAAAATCGACTACAGGGAGTTCGCTTATCGCTATAGTCTTTTGCATAGCCAACCCGACGCAGCCATTGGCATTCATTACGGTTAATTTTACGATATAAGTACCGGCAACCCGGTAAACGTGTGCAACGGGAGATTTATCTGTTTTAGTTATCACGGCAGTGCTATCTCCAAAATCCCATATCCATTTTGATATTGTACCATCGGTAGTTACAGACCGATCGGTAAAGGTTATATCCTGCGCCGGACAACCTGAAGCAGTAACGTCAAAATTTGCTACAGGCAAATTGCTGATACTAACCGTAGAAGCCTCCGATATATCGGCACAGCCATTTTCATTAGCAATAGTAAGCCTGACCGTGTATTCTCCGGCCTTTTTATAAAAATGTGATGGGTTTTGCACCACATCGGTGTACCCGTCGCCAAAATCCCACAACCAGGTTTTAATTTCGCGGCCATTGGTTATCGATGTATCCCTAAAAAAAGTAGTATCGCCCAAACATACACCCGAAAAGTTAAATTTTGATACAGGCGGATCAGAGATATTAAAATCAAGCTCTACTTCTTCATCCGAGCCACACTCGTCGGCAACAGGATTAAATACGGTTGCCAGTACCGTGTAATCGCCGGCCTTATAAACTTTATCGGCTGCATACTCATATAAATACAAGGTTTGGTCCCCTTTTACCGAAGTTGATTTTACAACCGGGTTGCTATCATCGTAAGTAACCCCATTTTTAAAATCCCATTTAATGTGCGTGGTTTTGTAGGGCAGGGTTAATTGTATTTTGTAGGTTACGCCAGAGCACCCGTTTAATGTGGAGGTATTGGTTTTGGGATCGTCTAAAGCTATAAACCGGGTTAGATTTTTGAGGTTGGTACCCGCCGCGTATCCGTATGATTCGGCATTACCGAAACCGTATGCAATGGCATTAAAACCATCGGCCGCGCTAATGTGGTGAACGCCATTATTAACAGCTATCTGGGCGTATGAATAAGCCGGATTATAACTAACAGTGGTAAACTGGGTATAAGGCTTACCATCAAGCGCAAAAGTTGGCACCGCAGTTGTTTTAATAATTACATTGATAAAGTTATTTACTATCCTGAAGTTGCCGGTTGAGTTTAAGGTAACATGATCAAGCGTTTGTTCAAGCGGATTAAGATAAATCATTTCCGGGTCACCCGTATCGTACGCGGTATCAATACAACTAATAGTTTTTGATTGGGTTACGGCATACTGTACAACCTGCACAGGTTTATCAGCTTTAATAACATTTGGCGCAAGCGAATTAAACTCATAATAGCGTCCGTTAACAAAATACGAAGGCGAAAGCTCAGCTCCATTTAAGCTTACTATAGTGTTAGGATCACTTTTAACGATCCTGAAAACATCATAATAGCGGCTTTTTAAGGGAACTGTGACGTAATTTTTACCCCAGGTAGCTGTAGGATAAACTTGCTGAAAAAGGTTATCGGAGGTATTGTTTTTGGTAACACATCCAATAAGTATTTTTGAGCTCCCCGAAAAAACAGCAACTTTTTTACATGAGCCGGCCTGAGTACTTATGGTGTGTATCCGGGTGCCTGTTAAATCGTTATTTGCCAGGGCCTGGTACACCTGGCCTTTGTTTAAAGTTACAGTAAAGGCTTTACCAGGCGGTTCGCCATTTAACAGGTATGTAGTTGGCGTTATTTCAACGGTGGTGTTATCTTCGGTGCCAATTACCGCAAATGTAGAATAAGATGTTTTTTTTTCGCTGCTGAGCGAATTGGATATCTGGGTGTAATTAATAGAAACGTAATCCTTACCAAGCACATTTACAGGCAACAAAAGTGTAGCCCCCGAAACACTCTGTGCAAAAATATGGGCGTAAACCGCAACCGGCTTTTGTGCGGTAATATGAATACCCTTTAAACTTAGGCCTTGTTGGTCTATAAAAGCGCTTGCAGGTATTACAACTGTAAGTATTTGACGGGCAACTACATCATAACTTTGCGAAAAAGAGCCATCGGCAATGGTAACTGTTACCCGGGTATTTGCATCGGCAGTAATATAAAGATCCATTTTGCTAACAGTGCCCCTGGGATCATTCGTAGTGGGTGCATCAATATGATCCATATAAACGGTCCAGAATTCGGTACCCTGGTTTGAAAAACCGCTTTGCGCCCTTACATCGAAATTAAAGCAGATTAAAAAAAGAGAAACAGGCAGGAGTTTTGAGATATTAAATTTGAGATTATTAAGCACTGCAAAACATAAAAAATCAAACAAATTAGCTTTGCAAATCGTCTTCATATCAACAATAGCTTTGAAATGTAAGATTTGAAATACGAAACATTTGTTGATTATTAAAGTGTATTGTGTTGCCGGTAAACCTATCTTAATTCAAAACTATCCTCCCGTTTTATTAAGCAATTCGAGTTCAAGGTTAGCTATTTGCAACTTATAGGTTAACTCTTTATTTTCTTTTCGCAGCTCATATATTTCAATGGCGTTTTGAATATACATTTTAAGCTCATCATTTTGCCAGGGTTTTACCAGGTACCTGTATACCTGCCCGCGGTTAATTGCCTCTATTACAGCATTAATATCCGAAAACCCGGTCAAAAGTATGCGGATTGTATCGGGGTACAAAGGCAAAATCGACTCCAGGAATTCGATACCGGTTGTAACCGGCATCCGCTGATCTGTGATTATAACACCTATTTCATAAGCTTGCAATATTTGGCACCCCTCCGCTGCCGATTGGGCCGTATAAATATTAAAACTCCGCCTGAACGCTGCCTTAAAACTATTTAAATTATTTATCTCATCATCAACATACAACACTCCTACGGACATGGCAAAAACTTAGATAATAAATTGGTTCAATAATCGATATGAAAAGTAAATTTATATAAAGTTTTAATCTTTGCGCTTTTTTTAACAAAAATTGCGGGGAAGCAAGCCAAAATACGTATCGTTAATAAAAATTGGATCTTATATGTATTGCATGGGCGGTCAAAACCGATAGAAAATAATTAACATAAATTAAAGCAAGTTCCACAAATCCAATGCTTGCAAAACAACATGGAACCCGGTTTCTTTGTGGGTAAACAGTACAAATTTACACGCGCCCTCCTATATTTAAAACCCGCCTTTTATTCATACGCAAACAGATAAAAACAAGGCAATTAATTTCAACTTTTCAGCAACAAATACGCTACTTATTGAAACAAAAATGCATTTATTCGCACAAAAACAAAATGTAAATATTTTGCGCAAAAAACCAAAAAAAGCTGCCTTAAAAATCGGGGATATTAAGCTTTGAAACTGCCAGGTTCGAGACTCAATGTCTAAAAAAACTTCTCGGGGTTTGGCACAAGGTTTAAAAACGATTCGAAATTTTGTTCGTAGTGCGATTGATCGAGCTTGTAATAAAACGCGCCTTTTTTTGACGACTGTTTATCTTTTTCGGGCTGCTTAACCAGCAAGCCTGTGGATAATAGTTTACGACTGAAATTCCTGTCGTCGAATTTGGCCTGGTAAACGCCTTCGTATAGCGCCTGCAATTGCGGGATAGTAAACTTGTCGGGCAATAGCTGGAACAGTATAGGGTGGAGCGCTGCTTTATAGCGCAACTGCCTCAATGCAAGTTTAACCATTTGGGCATGATCAAATATCAGGTCGGGCATCTCATCCAGCAAAAACCATTCGGGGTGATACTCTTCACTCAGCTGTTTTTCATATTGATGAATGTCTATCAATGCAAAATAGGCTATAGAAAGCGTCCGTTCAACGGGGTCACGATCGGGGCTGCCAAATACCTGGAACTGCTCCATGTATACATTTTTAAGCCCGGTACGCAATTCTAAAACGCGGTTAGCGGCATCTTCCGGCGATTCTGATGGCTGAAGGAAGCCGCCCATCAGGCTCCATTTATGCTTCTCGGGCTCAAGGCCACGCTGAACCAGCAATAGCTTAATATTCCATCCATCAAATCCAAAAATGATACAATCGGTAGCCACTAAAATGCGTTTCTGGCCGCTATACTTCTGCATAATTTAATTAGAGTTTATTTACAAGTGTAAAAATAATTATGCAATTATTTAGTGTTAAGCAGACAACTATTTTTTTATGTGTAAATCGCCCGCAGGATTAATGAAGCTGCGCTGCCGCGAGTTACGCTGCGCTAAACTCTTGGCAGCGTAACACAATGTATCCAACAAACTCCTGTCTTGATTCTTGACTCTTAACTCTACTACCTAACTCACCCTCTTCCCATGCAGCAGCATATCAATCGCCTCATTCAAGCCACCCGCGCGAATCACCTCGCCGGAGTTTACAAAGAAAATCGCGTCGGCATTCTCGATAGTGTTCAGGCGGTGGGCTATAATTACCCTGGTAGTGGTTTCGGGCAGTTTGTTCAGGATATCGCTCAGCAGTTTTTCGGTAATGGTATCAATGTTAGCAGTGGCTTCATCCAAAATTAGTATCTGCGGATTGCGCAGTACGGCGCGCATAAAGGCTATCAGTTGTTTTTGACCAAGGCTAATACTATCGCCGCTTGAAAGTACCGGAGTCTCCAGCCCGTTCTCAAAAATAGCCAGCAGGCTGCCCAGGTTGGCATCTGTAATCACTTTTTCTAACTGTTCGTTGGTATGCTCCTTGTACATATCATTACTGTACAGGATGTTATCCTTCACCGTGCCGCTAAACAAAAACGGTTCCTGTAAAATGAAGCCGATTTTAAGGCTGCGCTCTTCGGCGGTATAGGTGCGGATGTCTTTGCCATCCAGTAGTACCAATCCTTTTGATGGATCATACAGGCGGGCTATTAATGATGCTGTAGTGGTTTTACCGCCGCCTGTCGGGCCTACCAGGGCATAGGTTTTGCCCTGCTCCAGCTTAAAGTTAATGCTGTGCAATATCTCTTTGCTTTCATCGTAACTAAAATGCACATTCCTGAATTCAAGCAATGCGGCATTGGGCTCGGTAATACCGGCGGCTATCTGCGGCAGGTCACTCTCCAGAGATAATATCTGCGAGATCCTGTCCCAGGCAGCCATGGCTGTCTGGAAGTTTGACCATAAAGCGGCAAGTTGCCTCAGCGGGTTATAAAACAAGGTGGTGTATGACAAATAAGCGATAAGAGCCCCTGGGGTAAACAATGCTTGACTACCATATAGTTTATGAGTAATAAGGTAAATACCAAATGTAAGCACTATCAATTGGGCTATACTGGCAAACAAGCCATAAACCGGCACAAAAACGTTGTTAGCCAATCCCGCGCCGATGGCCTTTTCATAATTTTCACCGTTGGCAATAGCAAATCGCTTCCTGAAATAATCTCGGCGGTTAAAAGCGATAATCACCTTAAAGTTATTTAAACTTTCCTGAATCTCGCCGCTTAAGCCGCCGGTACTTTTTAAGTTGGCAGCGTTTTTAGCTTTAACCCATGGCGATAGTACAACAGTAAGCAACAGGATCACTAAAACGGGTGCTAATGCTGCCGCACCCAATTCAATGTGGATGACAAGCAAAAATATTCCCGCCCCTATCATGGTAGATATATTACCGATAAACTGCATCAGCGATTGCGAAAAAAACTGATTCAGTTTATCTGTAT
>Ga0307515_10014243_pt1 | contig 14774 bp, 7 predicted proteins | sample 17_EM_MG_FD_194513 | JGI IMG/M metagenome (GOLD analysis project Ga0307515, IMG submission 194513) | Populus trichocarpa ectomycorrhiza microbial communities from riparian zone in the Pacific Northwest, United States - 17_EM | ecosystem: Host-associated > Plants > Roots > Unclassified | place... | reverse complement strand
CCTGGGTCATGGGTCGACCCGCCGGGTCGACCGGGTTTTGCCGGGTTGTTGCACCGGCCGGTCTTTTAACAAACCCGGACCGGTCTAGCCACCGGGTCGGCCGGGTACCGGGTCGACCCGCCGTGCCGGTCCGGGTTTAATAACTATGCATCAAACTACTTATTTCAATATACCCTTTTAAAACGAGGATGTTGAATACAAAAATCGATACCTATTGGAGGATGTTCATGCTTCATTGATACAAGCTCATATGTTGTCATCTTATTAAAGAGAAGTACTTGTATTTGCAACATATTTAATTAATCATGTACCTTTTAGTTTTAATAAATTTTTAGCACCATTCCAAGCTTTCACTAATGTAATTTATGTCCTAACAGTCCTAAATTTCCCACCCTATATTTTTAGTTGTGTCACATTTATGCATCTTCATAAACATCAGTGCAACAAGTTGACTCCTTAAGAATTATGAAGTGTTTTCCTTAGGTGTGCTAATCATTAAAAAAAAAAGGGATATTAATGTTATCATCCTTCTTCTCAATAAATATTAATCACAATGAATGTTGTTTTTCATGAAGACACCATGTGTTTTTTTTCTCCAAGCCTGAACTTCAAAGAGAGTAATATAAAGAGATTCATACTATAAATTATATTTTTTTAGACTTAGACATAAATTTAGATTATGACTCACAAGTTATACCAGACAACCAGGAAGAAGGTGAATTGGACTTGAGTGGTATAGCTTTAGATCAAAGTGGTGATGAACACCTATAAGCTAAATATGCAATTCTAATAAATACTTAGTTCGAGTTAGAATCCCTAACAACTAATATACCAACCAATTGATTATTGAGAATGTTCTTAAATTAGTATCTAAGTCAGTCAAGAAATTATCACATCATCAAACCAGAGATTTTCTTAAATCCATATATGTTCTAGTAAATTTAAACATCTCACTAGTCATTATATGTTAGTCATAATTTAGTAGAATCAATTTTATCAATTATAAAACATTTATCTACTATATTTGTTCTTAACAATATGTAAGAAGAAGCCTTAACTAACCCAAGATGGAAAGGCACTAACTATAAACAAAGAGATGAAATCCTTAAAAAAGATAGAATGTGAGAAGTCGTTAAAATATAAGGTTGATGGCATAATTGAATGCCTTAAAGCAAGACCAGTCTCAAACCTATGATATCAATTATACAAAGACATTTGCAGTTATAGCCAAAATCAACACAATTTGAGTTCTATTATCTTTTGCTATGAACTTAGCTTGACCATTACAATAACTCGATATGAATAACACTTTTTTTGCATGGTGAATTATCCAAAAAAGTCTATATGGATCTCCCATCATGGTGCTTGATACTTGAAAGGCATAAATAGAAGTTGTGCAAGTTGAATAAATCATAGTATTGATTGAAAAAAAATATTTGAAAGCATGGTTTTGAAGGTTCATAAAATCTATGATAACCTTTGGCTATGATCAGAGCAATTTAGATCACACATTATTTCTGAAGAAATAACAAGGTTAGATTACCACACTCATTGTATATATAAATGATATGGTAATTATAAAAAATGATATAGAAAAAAGAAAAATCTCACAAGATTACTTGTTCAGAGAATTTAAAATGAAAGACTAGGTTTCTTTAAAATATTTTCTTGAAATCAAAATGTCTTAATCTCATAAAGAATCTTTTTGTTTAAAAAAATATGTCTTATATCTTTTATAAAAGATTGATAAGCTAGTGTATCAACTAGTTGATACACCAGGATAAGCACGTTTAAAGTTATATGTTAAATACAATTAAATAACATAATGTGAATCTGAAGGATAAGAACCTTAAAACTCACAAACAAGAAAGAATACAACCCAAGAAAGTTAAGATTAAATTGAAGATAAAACCTCGACTCAATGATTACCTAAATCAATAAACCGAAGTTATTAGATGAAAGACCCCAACCATTTTATTATAACTAATCAAGAATTGGAAGTATAATGATGAACTTCACAAAAATAATTAATATTTGATAATTCTTGAAGAGTTCAATGAAGAACATAAGAGAATGAGCGACTTCGCCACACATTAAATATTATTTTGAATAAAAATCAAAGCTAACATGTTTACCCTTTTCAAAAGGGTATTTATTGTTCACAAAATAATAAAATCCTAATGGAATAATGTGTTGATATTAAGACTCAATTAAAAATACTTCAAAGTTGGTAAAATAAATAACAAAACCTAAAATCTAGAATAATTAACAAATTGTTGCAAATTTTCCTTCTTTGAAAAAGAATTGTTGAACCTTGTGAAAGAACAATTATATTGTTGACTTGTATCCTTCATAAATAAAGAAGCTATTAATTTTGTGTTCTTAGAAAATAGGGAATCCTTCCAAATTAATTACTCTTAAGCTACCAAAATAAACAAGTTGCTGAAAACATCCCTGTAAAGTTTTGATTTCTTGCAAAATAAAAAACCACTTGTTGCCACCTATGTACTTGCCTTGTAGAAAATCCATAAATCAAAAGGAAAGATAATCTTAAACCAACTAGAAAAATAATATAATTCTCATATAATAGTTTCTGGTCTTTATCGCAAGACCTTTTCAAATTCTAATAGCTACAAAAGTTTAACCCTATAAAAAATATGGCCTCTGGAATTTTCTGATAAAATTTTGGTTTGGTTCAACGGTCGGATCAAAAGTTATGCTTATTAGTGTAAAACTTTATATTATGAAAAATTAAGCCCAAAACTGTTTTTTCTTGTCCAACCCTTGCATGGATCATATTAATCAAAGTTTGATCACCCCTTGTTGAGATCTTGAAGCTTGACTTGCTATAAATATCTTGAATTAGCCCATTAAAAACCTTTATAATCTTCTTTGCCCTTGACCTTATAATTAGTCAAATCAACACCTTTAATAAGTTCTTTGGTGATACTCGTTGATCCTCGTCATAGAAACTGATAAAAAAAGATATCAAAAACTTGTTGGAAGATTGATGCACTTAACTAACACAAGACCGGGTTTGACTTATGCATTGAGTATTGTTAGTTTGTTTATGCATAAGTTGGGAAAGCAATATATGAGTGCAATTAAGTGCATTTTGTGATATCTGAATTATACCCTTGGAAATAGTATTTTGTTCACTAAAAAATGTAAATTGCTAAAGTGTAGACGCATTTAGTGATGCTAACCGAGTTGGAGCAGTAGATGATAAGCAATCTACTTTTAATTTCTTTACCTTTACAGGTGGTAATCTCTCATTACATGGAGAAGTAAGAAATAAGGTGTTGTTGCTCACTCAAGTGCAAAAGCTGAATTCAAAAGTATGATTCTTGGACTTTTCGAAGCGTTGTGGTTAAGACTTTCACAATAGAATTTAGGTTATCCATCAAGGTAACTGATTTGACTATATTGTGATAATAAAGCAGCATGAATATTATTTATAATCTAGTTCAGTATGATCATATGAAACATGTAGAGGTAGATAAATTCTTCATTAAAGAGAAGTTGGATAAAAAAATTATGGATTTTTCTAAGATTAGTTAGATTTATGGATTGATTGGCCAATATTTTCACCAAAACAGTTTCAAATCAAGTGTTTTTAAAGTTTTTAAACAAGATGGGAATATGTGACAATTATGAACTGACTTGAGAGGTAGTGTTGATTCTTGTAGATCTTATACGGATTGTACAGTTAAGATTAAATATTTAGTTTTTGAATTTAAAGCAAAATATTTAGTTATTTTGATATACACACACTTTTCTTTGTATCTGAAAAATGTTTTCACCGTGATGTTAAGTTCACAAACATCTTGCTTGATGAACATTAGAAGGTGGAAGATGTTGATTTCGGTCTTTCTAAATTAAAAATGCTTGATCCTGTATATACAAACACACACTTTTCTTCGTATTTGAAAACATTTTTCACCGTGATGTTAAGTTCACATTCGGTCTTTCTAAATTAAGAATGCTTGATCCTGACCATATAAGCATTGGTATGAAAGGTAGCTCAGGTTATCTTGATCTTGAATATTTCAAATCTGATGTGTATTCTTTTGGTGTGGTTCTTGTTTTAAAGTGTTTTGTACTCGATCTCTTACTAGAAACTCTCAGCAGAGGTAGGAAATAAACTTGGCTGAGAGGGGGATGTTTTGTAAAAAGGGTAGCTTGAAAGAATTATCAATCCTCTACTGGTGGGTCGCATTAACCCTAAATCATTGAGAAAGTTTGGTGAAATAGCTGGGAAGTGTTGGGTGCCGCAAGGAACTGGCAGACCTGAAATGCCTTATGTTTGCTGGAATTTAGAATACGCACTGCAAATCCAAAAGACTGCTGTACACGATCCTGTTTAAACCAAACAAGAAAATATTTATGCACAACCAAAAGGGGGGGAAATGGCTGATATTATATTAAACCATATTTGGAGGGATTTATTGAAGTAAACTTTTTTTATTATTACTTATAGAAGATTGATTTGCATGCCATGGTCTCGGAGGATGGGCTGGACAGCAGGGTGGGCGTTAAGTAAATGACCAAAGCCAATTCCTGAAATCAATTTTATGCCCTGTTAATTCTCATAATCACCTTTTAATCAAGTTCGTCAACCATTTCAAGTAAAAGTGAATCAAAAGCAAGAGGGGCTATATGAAATAACAGAATTGAACCATCAATGATGAAAAAGGTGAAGGATCTAAAAGAAAACTTATCACGAGGGACGTGTCCCACAAATATGCAGGGTGGATGGCCAATCACGACAGGGACGATATAAAAGATTGTTAGAAACTTATTCGTTTAAAACACCTAAAGAAATACTGGAAGTGGCCAACTATTGATGTTAGGACTGATTAATTGTGAACACGTTTCCAAATAGTTCCAAGCAATAATGCGATACACACGCAAGGATTCTGGGATCTTCAATATAGTAAACAAGAAGCCTGTTAAACAAAATGCAATGATTCCTGGAGTTTTCTAGGCCTGTACTAAACATCTTCTACTACGAAATTTCCACACCAACTAGATATCTATTAGCTTTCGCTTCTTGCTACCTTTTGTTGGTAACTTACCTTTTGAATTCGAAAACGGGTTCTTCAAACTCTCACTCAAAATGTTCTTAATATTCTCAACAGCCTTCTGGTTTACGAGAAACATATCATCTCTTGATAGTGTCTTTGCTAGCTCCAGCATTTTTGTCATGCCAGCAACCTGTGAAAAAAGAAAGAAAGAGATGGTTGAACATTATAAATCGAAGAAAGAGATGGTTGAACATTATAAATCTCATTGCCTTCACAAATCCCAACACAAGGAGTCAGAAAGAAAGGTATCAAGGGAGTTACTGTTTGACGAAACATAGATTCCAAAGATGTATGCCTTCCCACAAATTTTCTGGTAATGTTGGAGTACCACAGTAAGTATTCGCTGTCATCAACTCTATCATCACCTTCTACAATTTGATCTCGATGCTTTGACCAATCCTCACAACTTGAAGCAATGCTTTTCGACTGGTCTGCCTCACCATCAATTCCCTTCCATTGTGGCACTTCTTGTGGGATTGGTTGATTAAAGCCAAATTGCCTCACGCAGCGATCTGGAAGGTGCTTTTCTGCCTTGTCCAAGCAAATCAAAGTTGTCCTTGATCTGCCCAGAATCAAAGTGTCCTTGATATCTTCTGGCACAATCTCATCCATATCATGGTAAGGTTGCCATTCAACCTGGCATGTATGAGACCAATGAACCATCAACTTGAAGCATGGCAAGTACAACTGGAACAACAAATTAGAAACTTACATCACATGGTTGGAGAGAGTCCAGTGCCTTACGGTACTGAACCACATCACATTTTGATCGTAGACCACTTAGTTTTTGCTTCCAACGAAGTGCAAGTGGAAAGGTATCATGGGCTTGTCCTTGATTGAGTTTTGGGCGACCAATATTTAGATGCCAGTAACTCCAACACTAGATAGAATGGTGAAAAAAGAAAATCAGCATTCCAACCAGAAGCCTTTATAATGTAATGTGGTAAGAGATCTGCTATTTTGCCCAAAAGATATCAGAAGGAGAAATGACAAAAATAAAAAATGTAAGCAACCTGGAGCAGTGTCAAACAACCACTGATCGTGCTTTGAGATTTACTAGTGGCATTGCCAAGTGCTCTATACAGAAAGGCCAACGCTGCGGCACCCCATGCATACTTCCCTGCTTTGTCAAAATCCTCAAATAGAGGCAGGAAGATGACAGGAACTGTGTTTCCACTAGTTGTAGAAAAAATGGTACTCCCTACAAGATATAGAAGATAAGCTCGAGTACACTGCTCAACCTGTTCAAGAGGAGCAACATCTGGACAGTGTGAAAAGGAATCCTTCAACCAAGATAGCTTCAAGAATCCACCCCTTCGATCACTCGAAGTTGGTTTCTTTCCCAAGAGTTTCTCACAAATGGGTATGGCAGAAGAATCTTCTAACTCTACAGCTACAACGGGCTCCCCATCAATTGCTAGTCCAAGATTGAGTGCAACCTCATCCAAAGTTATGGTCATTTCCCCACCAGGTAGATGGAATGTATTAGTTTCCTTTCTCCATCTTTCAACCAAAGCAGAAATCAGCTGATTATCTAAACTAAATGCTTCAATCTTTCTAAAATACTTAAACCCAGCTTTCTCAACCAACTCTAGTTGCTTCCCTGTTAACTTCCACTCTTCAAGCTTTGACGTATGCTCGTGGCATCTAAGCGCACCACGCTCCTATTTATTAAATTCAACAAATTATCACAACTTAATGACAGCAATTTAACTTCTGCACAACCATTAAAAAAAAAAAAACAGTGAGCTATACCAGTCCTTCCCAAACAGCCGATGATATATGCTCGTCCTGATCATAGAGTACAGAGGGATCGAAGGGACCGGGGTCATTACGTAGAGAAGAAATTTGAATTTGCGAATCTTCTTCATCGAAAGTAATATTTGGAGTTGCTACTTCCATCACTTGCTACCTCTATAATTGATTAAAAGCTCAGTTAAGGCAATGCATTCCGATTGGACAAGGATCATAAATTTTTGTTTACAAACCATAAAATCAAAACCCTAGCTAACAAATTCCGGTTCAATTCCTCCAAATTGAGTGTCGAAAGACATGTCATACCCAAGACTGACTGCCTGACCACCGGTTGTCGTTGTTCCGGTTGAATGAACGACATCGCCGGTCAGGCCCAACGAAAGACATGTCGGTAGAAAGAAACAGGAGACATGCTGTTCAATTTATCAGAAATATATAAAAAAATAGAAGGTGGAGATAAATCTGTAACAACAAATTCTTCACTGTATGAGAAAAAAACAGAAATCGAAAAGGAATTTCAAGTAAGAAGTTGAGAGTAAACACACCTACTCTTTCTCTTCTTTTTTTAATTGATTCTGAAGCTATATCTTCTTTGCTTTTTTCCGAACAAGAAACGACATGAATCCGCCTCCTGTGTGTGTGTGTGTTTGCGGCTGATTCTGAATTCTACTGTAGCGTTGGCCTCCCTCCTCTGTTCGCCTCTATCCCTTTTGATTTCCCACGCGAGACCCCACCACCTGAAACATCTTATTTACATTTTTGTTCCTCTACCCTCTACTTTTACCCTTTCGAATTTACTGTACTTCTTTTCTTCCTCTTTTTTTCTTTTTACCTTTCACTGCCGGTAAATTTGATTTTTTTACTGAGAAAACTACCCTAATATCGTATAAAAACTTGGTCAAAATTATATTTCTTTACCGAGTTCTAGAAATTACAGTTAACATTAAATTTATTAAAAAGACAAAATTACCCCAATGTATATATTACAACCAACTTAGACACAAACAACAAATCATTTCTTTTCCAGGTGCAGACAATCTCTTCCAATCTCGACATTACAGTGGTTATACCCATAGTTTTGAAACCTGGCCCGGCCCGGCAGGTCGATCCGGGACCTGACCGACCCGGGGCTGGAACCGGGTCGGGTTGATGAAAAAATAGGATAAGCCATGACCTGGTGTGACACAGTCGACTCGGCAGGTTGACCCGACGACCCGGGTGACCCGGCAAAACCCGATCAAAAACTCGGTTGCAACTCGTTGATTTTTTTATTTTTTTTACTAAAACGACGTCGTTTTGAATTTTTTTTTTAAATAGAAATTGACCTGACCGACCCGGTCAAAACCCAGAACCCTGGCTTTGGACCGGGTCGGGTTTAAAAACTTTGGTTATACCACACCAATTATGTCTTGCTTTCTCTTCATAAAAAAATCTGGACATAACATATGGTAAACACCTCTATATGATGATTTCCAGAAGATTTAAGAGCAATAAAGAGCTTTAAGAACTGGTTTTGCTTGGTTTTTGTAAACTTGGGTTTTTTTAGAGGATCTTCATAGTGAACAAGATAGAATGGATTGCTTTTGCATAGACTTTTTAATTCCGTTTTGTATGTTCTTGATATTTGGGCATTTGGTAGGATCTGGGTTTGAGATTTAGATCAAGATTGTCAATTCTGTTCCGTTTCATTCGAAATTACCCAAACATTTCATACCAATTTACAAAACAAAATAATTTTCATCTCATTTTAAATCTCGGTCCGTTTTGGATTTTCCGGATAAATTTCGGCTGGAATGTTCTGATTTCATTTCACATATTTCGTTTCGGACTTGAAAAGTCATTCAATCAAACACAAACTTCAACTTATTTTAACCAAAACAAATCCTAAAAATACCATATAAATATTAATAACTCCATTTTCAACTACAAAACAATCTTTAATCAATCTAAAAATAAAAAATCAAACAAAACAACAACAATAATAATAAATTTATGGACCCTAATCTATTTTTTTAGCATGGCTAAAGGACAAATTCATCTTCATTGAACTCCCCTCTCTTAACAAACCTTCATTGACACCAATATTTATTATTTTCCTTCCATTTTTTTCGTTGAATAAAACATGAGTTGCACATCTTTTTTATAAAATGTTAAGAGATTATTCTCCATTAATATCACAATAAAAATATATTTTGCAATACGATTATAATATAAAAAGCACTGGGCTATTTTTTATTATCCTTAAGAAAAGCATGACCTCCTCATTATATTGAATGAGTAAACTAAAGGGAATTTAAAGGGGTGACAAACAAAACTTATAGTTTAATTAAGGGTTAAAAAAAATACTAATTAGGTGGTGTTCGTGTGTTAACCTAAATGTGACACTCAAATTCCAACTTCATCTACCTTCGTTCAAGAATTAATTGCCGTAATGTTTTGACGTGAATGGCTTGTGTGACTTCCCTTTATTTTTTAGAAGTGAAAAGTTTGAGTTTGATTTATGTTTCTTTTTATGTTAAAACATTGTACTTTTATAATATTTTGGTATTTCGTTTAAGTTGAATTACTTTAAGTTAAAGTTCTATTTAATCTTGACTATTTAGGAATATTTTAAATTTTAAAATTATATTTGTTTGACATTGTGTTTGTATTGTATAATTTATAATTAATTTATCTTGAATTTAAATTATGTTTGTTGAATTATATATATATATATATATATATATATATATATATGAACAATACAATTCTGAAATGGCACGTCAAAACACTTTGAAACTAAAATATTTTATTTTAATTGATAAAATAAAATATTTATTGAAATAGAATTGACAATCATGAATTAGATCAGGAGATTAAATAAAATGGTGGAGAAAATGGGAAAGGGAAATGACAATGGTTGGAGGGATGAGAAGAGAAGTCCATATGAACACATAAACCTATGCAAAGTCCCCCTCCTCGTCAGATGCTTTGAAGTGGCAGTGACGCTGGTATCAATACATGCAAGCACTCTCAAAAGCCCTTGAAAGACGACAAAGAGATGAGCTGATGTGCTACCATTCACTCGGAATTGGTCATTCCTCCGCCAGTCTTCAATACCAACCCCACTCCATCTAAGCTCAAGTATTCTAGTAGCAAAAATAGAGATGAAAAGGAGAATGAACCACATGCTAGCATAGTCACTCGATATGTTGAGAAACTTGTTCTCAGGGGTACAAAGCGGGGAAGGGAAGACAAGTGAAACTCAAGCATAGAATGTCATGTCAAATTGAGTTGTGGTAGATGGCAACCTCTATAGATTTGCATTCCACATGTTTGATAAAAGTTCTTTATGATTAGGTTTTTTTTTTTTTTTAATATGAGAGTAAAGTTGTAATATTCAATATATAATGGTGTTTTAGTCATTAAATAGAATATTACGATAATTTTATAAATAATTAGATATTTTTTATTGATTTCTTTTTTATGTTAAGTATCAATACGGGTATAAAGTTTAAGATACAAGCTCTATTTTTTAAAATTTAATAAGAAAGTGTAATTTTAAATAAATTATAGGATAATAGAAATAATTTTTCTTTTTTAATTCCACTGTTTTATTAAAAAAAGATATTTTAAAGTACTTTAAATTTATAATAATAATAATAAATAAATAAATAATTGAGGAAATTTGATGTAAAAAAAAGAATTACAGTCCCCAAAATTAGTATAAGTAGTGATACTTTATTACTTAGGTAAATCATATATATATATAAACCTTTTAAGAGTTTTATCATGCTTTTTTTTTTCATTGTAACTTGAGAAATTATATTTTACATATGAGATCAAATAAAAATTTCAAAAAAAATAAAAAATAAAATTATACTTGCACATAATATAGAAGAAAATACAAATTATACACATAATTAACACTTTATTTCTAACATTGACATGTCTTTTTTAAAATTTCTCAAACCCTAAAATTCTTAACTCTTTAACTTTGGTGTTAAGAATCATTTTTAACTCTTTAACTTTTTATTATATAAGCTATAATAAAATCTTGTAATGTTTTAATGTGGAGTAAGGGTTCTTGAGTTTACAAAACATGTGAATCAATTATTATTTGAAATTAATTTCTTATCATCTACAATTTATTTTAATCAACTTAATGTTTTATATCAAAATACTTTTATTCTAGAATAATTTCCAATAAAATTTTAACTCTAAGAGTGAATGGATCACATTTTTAATTTGACCTTATGCTCATTAACCATGTTTTTTTAAAAAAAAAATCTTAACACTTTTAAAATCAAATCTTGTATATGCATATCAAAATTTAACTCTTGCTTTTATTATATAATCATCTTTTATAGAAGAAAACTAGGTTAAGAGCATGCACTTCACTCGAGCCAGATCAAAACCCAGTTACTGCATTAAAAAAATGTGAGCATTGCTATTTTTTTATACATGCGATAAAATATCTGAAATGAGAACTAAAAACTTGACCAATATATCAGAAAAAATTAATCAACCATTATATGTGTTAATAAATGAAAGAAATATTGGTGTGACTTATTCGACCTAATGAACCAAGAGCAAACTGGGTGCACTATTCAAATGGCGTTTTGATTATAAAAAAAAAAAAAACTAATTTTGCTATCATTTTAACCCCTATTTAACCCTAGCTTAAATGTGAAACAACGAACTGTTAAATGATTAAATCGCAAAAAACCTTGGGGGAGAAATGGAAAGATGACGATACACTATATTAACCCATGCTAACCTATGAAATCAATGACTCGGGTAATGGATATTACCACAATGAGTTAACTCGGTTGGACAATCTATCTTTTTTTTTCTTTCCCTTATTCTTTTCCTGATTGAGCCTTGACTAAGTCTTAATTGACCGCGGGTTCGATTAAAAAATGGAGATGAAATTTTAAAAATAAATAAATATTGAATGATGAAACTAAAAAAATATGTTAGCTTAAAAAAAAGAAAAAAAATATAATAATCGTCTTTTATAGAAGAAAACTAGGTTTAGGGCATGCACTTCACTCGAGCCAGATCAAAACCCAGCTACTGCATTAAAAAAATGTAAGCATTGCTATTTTTTTATACATGCGATAAAATATCTGAAATGAGAACTAAAAACTTGACCAATATATCAGATAAAATTAATCAATCATTATATGTGTTAATAAATGAAAGAAATATTGGTGTGGCTTATTCAACCTAACGAACCAAGAGCAAACTAGGTGCACTGTTCAAATGGCGTTTTGATTATATATATAAAAAAAACTAATCTCACTATCATTTTAATCCCTATTTAACCCTAGCTTAAATGTGAAACAACGAACTGTTAAATGATTAAATCGCAAAAAACCCTGGGGGAGAAATGAAAAGATGACGATACACTATATTAACTCATGCTAACCTATGAAATCGATGACTCGGGTAATGGATATTACCACAATGAGTTAACCCGGTTGGACAATCTATCTTTTTTTTCTTTCCCTTATTCTTTTCCTGATTGAGCCTTGACTGAGTCTTAATTGAATGCGGGTTCGATTAAAAAATGGAGATGAAATTTAAGAAAAAAATAAATATTGAAGGATGAAATTAAAAAAAATATATTAGCTTAAAAAAAGGAAAAAAATATACAAACCATTTCAAATAAAAAATAGAAATTAAAAGAATAGGAATTAAATCTAAAAAAAATAAATTAAATGGCTGATTTGGAATTATGAGGTGCCACGCGCCAAACCAGAGGTAAGAATTCAACGCACACTATTGTGGAATGGAGGATCCGCAAAGACACATATCCAACCATACTAAGAAAGCACGTTGTTGATCGCCTGAGGTCTCTGGACGTGCTGTCTAAAAACATCGAAGCAATTGACGTATACCACACATCAATTTTTTTTTTAATATTTTATATTTATCAAAAGACTAAATTGCCTCTAAGCCAACATAAATATAACAAAAAAAAAATAAAGTGAAAATACAAAATAGCCTCTGGTTGGTAGCTCATCAATTGTTTTTTGTTTTTTTAAGGGCACTACCGACATTTCATCATACTATTAAAAAGAAAATGATGAAAATAACATTGGATGCCGGTTCATTATTATTTTTTCTCTTAAAGGATAATTAAGTAATCTCATTATGCCAAACAAAGTGAAAAGATTAAGTTGTCCCAGTCAGTTTCATTTCATTATAACTTATGGACCATGTGCAAAGACCGAATTGCCCCTAAAGACAAGACAATTGATTTTTTTTTAAAAAGCACAAGCGATAATTACACCATATGGTGAATGGTAAATTGAGTTTATATGTATAGTAAGTTTACCTTTTGTTTCAACTTTTTATTATATAATTTCATTAATATTAAAAATAGTACATAACTATTATAATTTTCACAATATTCAAATAAATGTTACAAGTAATCACTTTAATTAAATGAAAAAATATATTTAAGTGTAACCTTGTCTTCTCCATTGTACTGGATATTTTTATTATGATAGTTGTTAGTTTTTAAAGTGTTTTTTATTTGGAAATATATGAAAATAATATTTTTTTTATTTTTAAAATTTATTTTTAATATCAACACATCAAATTAATTTAAAAAACTTAAAAAATAATTTAAAATAAAAATAAAATTTAAATATATTTTAAAAAGACAACCTAACCGAAAACAAACGGTAACTTAACATTTGAAGGATGTCATAGCGGAAGTTTTACCAGATTATTATTTTAGATCGTACGAGACCGACAAAAAAAGGTGATAATGACAGTGATAATTCAAATACACGAGACGTTTCAAAGGGGATTTTGAAGTATGTATCCGTTGACTGCCACGTTGTCTTAGAGAAAGTGTTTTTCTCTGTTTCCTGACGTGGCAGCCATCCAAAACAATGAAAGTGGAAACGCAACAGCCTACACGACCTGACCCCAACTTCCCCACTTGGATTTTTAAATTATCCATTTAACGATGACTATCATTAGCTATTAATCAGTTGTTAGACCTTGCCTAGCTAGTCTGGCATCTGACCTGGCTAAGTTCTTGAGTCACTTGAGGGTTAATTTAACTGACTAATTATTATTATTATTATAAATTCCACTTGAATAAATATATTAATTGTTATTATATGTGAAGTTGGAAGAGGACATGACTAATTCTCACTTTTTTTTTAAATAAACAAATTTCTCTTATTTGAACAGTATATATTAATATTAATTAACTATAAATTAAAAGATAACAGAGTTTTGCTTTATATACTATTCACATATTCACATGAACTAGTTGTCATGCCCGCGCGATACCGCGAGCTTGTGGCATATTTGGATTTGTGGAAAAAATAAATAAATAATTATATAGAGAAAAATTGTTGCAATCTATAGTATTTTATGAGGAAATCTACAGTTGTAATTCTCAACCAGCTCAATATTAAAAATAACAAAATCGATAAAGATAATTTTGAAAAAAATCATAACAAAAAAAATCATGCGGGGAAACACTATAGCAATCCACAGTGTTTTAAGGAAAAAAACTACGAAGCTAAATTTTCAACCAGCTCAATATATATAAAAAAAATCAACAAAGACAATTCTGGAAAAAAAAAACAAAAAAATCATAAAAAATAAAAAAAAAAAACCATGTGGGGAAGAAACACTGTAACAATCCACAGTGTTTTAAAGAAAAAAAAACTACAAAGCTAAATTTTCAATCAACTCCATATTAAAAAAATAAAATCAACAAAAACAATTCTGAAATAAAAACACAAAAAATTAAAAAAAAAAAGACAATTTTGGGAAAAAAAAAGCAAAAACAAATGGAAAAAAAACGTGTGGGAAAAGTTAAAGCTGAATTCTCAACTGGCTCAATATTAAAAAACAATTCGACAAAGATAATTTTGGAAAAAAACATGTGGGGAAACACTGTAGTAAAACAAAAAT
>Ga0307515_10014242_pt1 | contig 14775 bp, 4 predicted proteins | sample 17_EM_MG_FD_194513 | JGI IMG/M metagenome (GOLD analysis project Ga0307515, IMG submission 194513) | Populus trichocarpa ectomycorrhiza microbial communities from riparian zone in the Pacific Northwest, United States - 17_EM | ecosystem: Host-associated > Plants > Roots > Unclassified | place... | reverse complement strand
TTTCAGGGTGTTATTATTGGTACTTGATTATGGAGACTCTGTAGGGTAAGGGGGCATGTAAACTTTTGTAAAAATAACAAAAAGTACTTCATTATGTTTTTTATTGCTCGAACACACGTAAATTTGTATTTTTTTTTTTGATTGTTTAGTAATTGGTGTTTTGCCTGCAAATATGAATCATATTCTATTTGAAATGTTTCCTCTTTGGAATAGCTTCTATTCTTTATACTTGTTATCTTGTAGTTGTGGACTCTAGTTTTACGTGGGGATAAGAGAAATAAATCTAACCACTGATAGGATGTTACATTTAACCAAAAATCTAACACAAAAAGCAAGAACTATATTCCATATTTGGTTACTGGACTACAGCCCACCTTAGCCCCGTAAAAAGCTCCGCCCCAATGGATTCTAAAAAACTCCATACGTACGGATATTCTAAAAAAGATCAGAAAACTTTATAGTAAAGTTGAACTGAGGATAACTCTCGGATTTTGAAGATCTTTCTCATCCTGATGAAAGTTCATATCATCAAATACAAGCTTTTGCAAGAGATGACAAAAACAGTTCCGTTAATGAAGTTCTGAGATTGAAATGCAAATGTAATAATCATTACATGCAATGATTAGTACATTTGCCTTTCAATCTCAGAACTTCATTAACGGAACTGTTTTTGTCATCTCTTGCAAAAGCTTGTATTTGATGCAATGATTAGTACATTTGTAATAATCCTGAAACATACCTGATTAGTACATACCTCATTAAATGCAATCCTGCGTGAGATATTTGTAATTTAGCACTCTCTTTAGCAATAGAGAGTGCTAAATTACAAATAATCTAAGATTCAAACGTTTTTTTTGTTTTTTTTAGATTATTTAACACTCTCTTTAGCAATAGAAACCTTGCTATTCAGAATTATAATCATATTAGAATTAATACTATATTTTAGTTTTTTAATTCATATTTTTAGGAGTGACTTTTTAGTGAATTTAGTTGAAAAAATATGTACAAGTAATATATATATATATATATATATATATATATATATATATATATAATTTGTGTATGGTTGAAAGTTAAAATTCGATTAAACGATACTATTAATAATAAAAAATATGCCTGAAGACATATTATTTTCCTCCAATTTAACATATATATTAACATGTTATTTATTTATCATTGAGAAAGTAGTTACCACTTATTCAATTTGCTAACAATTATATATCTTTGTAGCCTGACTTTTATTTTTATCTTTTTATTATTATTATTATTATAAAGAAAGCCTGTAACTGCGACTGTTTAGTCAAATAAGATAATACTTCAATGCACTTTTTTTTTCTTGTTATTAATAAATGATTATGATAGTTAAAAAAAAAATACCAATTTTTTTTATTATTATTATTAACTTAAGAAGAGGTTATTTTTATCTATTAAAAATTAAGTTGAAACTAAAATTTTAACGGTCACTGTTAGGGGTGAATATTTTCGGTTCGGTTCGGTTTTTACTTGAAAAAACCAACCAAACCAAATTTTTATTTTTTCTTAATTCAGAACCGAAACCAATTCAAACCGGCTATTTTCGGTTCGGTTCGATTCGGTTAATTGAGGAAAAAAATTGAAAAAACCAATACTATCAAGTTATGTTTCATATAAAGAGCTGCTGATGCCAACAAATTGAGAAGATGGATGATGAATTGATTGGTCTAAATGGCAAGGATTTTAGCCGTCTACAAAGTGCAAAATAATGATCTAAATGACAAGAGGACCAACTCATAAAAAATCCAAAACAATCCTGTAAAATCTATGAAACTGAGGCTGTCTCTAATTAAATCAGATAGCAAAAATTAGGGCAAAAATATCATTAATGCACATATATTTTACGCAAAAATAGACAGCAAAAAACATTTTCTATCTCTTCATCTTTTGTTAATAAATAATAATGGAGTATACAGTATGAAAGAGGGAAAGACATAAATTTGGGGCAAATGTTTTCTATCCCTTCATCTTTTGTTTATAAAGGCTTGATTTTTGAATTTTTTTTATCCAGAGCATCAAAGGATAGTGAGAGAATTAGAGAAGGAGAGTGGTGAGAGAGGGAAGACATTTGGGAGAGGGGGGCGGCTGAGAGCTGAAGGATTGAAAAGTTTAGTTTTAGGGTTTCTTTTATAGTGGGTTTAAATGTTGGTTGAACTGGTTCGGTTTGATTCGGTTCAATCGATTTAATATTTTAAAAACTGAAACCGAACCGAACCGGTTTTTTTCTTAGGCTTTTTAATCGGTTTATTCGGTTTTATTTTTTAATTCGATTTTTTCGGTTAAATTTTTTCTAGTTTTTTCGGATTAATAGATTTTCTGGTTTTTTTGCTCACCCCTAGTCCGTGTCATTAAGAGATTGTTGCTTCCAAAGATTATTAATTACACATAAAGAAGTCAAACAATATATAGACTTCATATATAGTTATTTTTTCACTTGAAGGCATTTAGCTTCATTTAAATTTTTAATATTATTAGATAATAAATAATTTTTTGTTGATTTATTTTTGTAAAAACTTGTGATACAAAAATATTTCTTGCTATTTGAACTCATACTAGTTGATGAATATTAAAAAAAAGTGTTATGTTGGAGATTAGGAAAGGCTTAATTAATTGAATGAAGAGTAACATTTTTTGTTATAAAAAATAGGAAAATAGATCGAGAATATAAGTTTTATATGCATTGTGCTTTTGTTAATAAAAAAAAGACACGGAAGCTAACATGTTGACAAATGTCATCTAAAAGGACAATGACAGAAAGTCAGGAACGATCTTGACAATGACAGAAAGTCAGGAACGATCTTGGGTTTGTTTTACGCTCCAGAAAAGGGCTGTCATGTGTGGAGGTTTTTCTAAGGCCAACATGTTGTTTTTACAATAGAAAACGCATTTCATGATTTTTTTTAAATATTTTGGCTTGAATTTTTTTATTTATTTTTAATTTTTTTTATATATTGATATTAAAAATAATTTTTAAAAATAAAAAAATATATTATTTTAATATTTTTTTAAATAAAAAATACTTTAAAAAACAATCAACAAACTACCTATTTTCATGTCACCCTGCACTTTAAATGGCAGGAATTCATTTCAATTGATTCTGTCCCTTTTTTCCTTTCCCCATGCAGCTATCATGATGTGGACTTTAAATGGCAGGAATTCATTTCAATTGATTCTCTGTGCTTTTTTTCCTTTCCCCATCACTTTCCAGCCATTTAAAGTCCTTCCCATTTGAAGTCCAGAACATGATAGCTGATAGTGTCCTTTTTCATCCTTCCCCAATCTTTCTTTAGTGCCTTCCACGAGAACGCAAGCGTCTTGTTCATCAACTGATAACGACACGTTTTGCCTCGCCGATAACACTTTTATCGTTTGGGAAAGAGAGTTGACCAAACAATGCACATGAAGACATTCCCGGCCATTTACATGATAGGGAAACAACTCCTGTGTCTTCCCTTCCTCCACCCCTTTTCCACCCTCACTTCTGTTGATCCTTTCTCATCCTTCCCCAATTGCTTTCTTTTGATCTTCTTGTCCTCCCGCCTGGTCTTCTCCAATGCCTTCTTCGAGCACACAAGCTGCCTGTTCGTCATCTTATTCTTGTCCAGATTATACGGACGCCTTTGCTCAGCATGAAACACGGTTGGTACAGACCTGGAGGCGGGTTATTGAGGCAGCGGCCCATTCTGCTGGATATGTTGCTCAATGTATCGGGTACTCTTACTTTCATTTTTATTCTTAGAATACACTAATCCCTGGAGATGATTTCATATCATGTGTAATGTCTTGTCTTGAAAATAATATCAGACACAATTTTTGAGTTCCTTGGTGGGAAGTCTACCTGGAATAAGTAGTTTGAGATGCTTACACATAAAAAAGAACTCAAAATCCCATGAGTGCAAGTTTTTTGAGTAACATCGTGTCCTTTCTTGTATATAAATCCTTACATGTACGAATCCAATTGACTATAATGCTTACTGCCGATTTTTCTTTTCCTTTGTAGTGGAGTGTCAGGATTAACAGCAAATATTGTTCAAACAATACGGAAAAAGCTAGGTATGTCGTCCTTATCTTGAATTTTAACGTTGACGTTTTGTTACATCTATCTCTAAATGAGGTCCTTCTTATACTTCTTGTTGGTTTCTCTTTTATTTTCCTTAATCTTCATCCCCCCACAAGGTGCTGATGTCTTCAGCAATCCAGAGTATCATGACTCTGTTTTACAGTGTCTAGAGGAAATTGCAAGGGGCAATCACTACAATGATGTTAATTCTCTTGCACTGAAGGTAACCAGCTGTTGGTCTAGTTTTTCTATTCCATTTTATCTTTTTTTTAATTATTATTGGTAGCAGTTATGCGCTGAATTTGGAGTTCACTTGTGGATTGGTATACACAAAGTGAAAAGCATAACGATTGTGCCAAATGTTTGGCAGATTAGTAGACGAGGTCTTGCAATTACGAATTGGGAAAAGGGTGGTCTTATTGGAAAAGGTTCATTCAGATCAGTATACAAAGGATCTGATGAAAAGGGATCATTTTTTGCTGTGCAGGAAGTTTCGCTTCGTAATAAAAAAAGTCTAGGCCTTCTCCGGAACGAGATTGCTATATTGAAACGCTTGGATCATGAAAACATAATTCAGTATTATGGAACAGACAAGGATGGAGAAATGCTTTATATGTTTCTGGAGCTTGTCAGTAATGGCACCCTTGAACAAGCATATAAGAATTGCCCTTTTAAGGAATCCCAAGTTTCTCATTATACTCGACAGATATTGCAAGGTCTGAAGTATCTTCATGGTTGTAATGTGATTCATAGAGATCTTAAAGGTGCAAACATTTTGGTTACAGAGTTTGGAAACATAAAACTTGCTGATTTTGGTTTGTCGAAATGTATGGAAGATAGTCAGTCTTTGAAGCCTGGCGTGGGAAGTTTATTATGGATGGCTCCGGAAGTTGCTAATCCTAAAAGTGGCGGGTATGATTTTTGAGCTGATACATGGAGCCTTGGATGCGTTGTGGTGGAAATGTCGACCGGAAAGTATGCACAGTATAATGTCAGGGATGCCTTGGCCTTAGAACGTGCCATTAGAAAGGGCACGGGACCTATTATTCCTAATTCACTCTCACATGCTTTGAAAGACTTCATCAATAAATGCCTGCAGCCCGATCCAAATAAGCGTCCACCTGCTGCCGAGCTTTTATCTCATCCTTTCGTGAATGAATCATCTTGCACGCAACCTGATCCTCGCGAATTGCTGTTTGGTGAAAGATGAACCTTCAACATTTTTTTCTCATATCTTATATATTGTATTATGAACTAGGATTCTAAATCTGTGAGTTCAACCTTTCAGTTTTGATGAATCTGTACCCTGTGCTGTTGAACATTCCCAGCTGTACTCAATGAAGTTGGTTAGCTAGCCAGCCGAGGAAATTTAATCTTCTGGTCTTGTTTTTGAATCCTTATCTTCTGTTTATTCTCCTAGATGTACTAATCAGGATGCTCATACTTTAAGCAAACTGGCTATAAGCTCAGATCAGCAGCAAATCTGGATTGAGGATTGACCTCAGTCTATCCATCATCTTCTTATCTCTGATGCAAACCATGTTTCTCATCAATAATATTTCTTCAGAGCTTGCAAGATCAGAAAAGAAACATTAAGCACTACCACAATGGAAAGTACTTGGGCTTAATTCAATTTTCATTTTGGTTCTTTCTTTTATTCTTTCATTCAATTTTGAGTCTCGATTTTTTGTTATTTTCTAAATTAATCATATCCCTTACTATGGCGTTATTCATATCATTGATTTTTTGGAACGAACAGGCTTCTTACAAGGTTAGTGACATGGAGAATGTGACTAATTTCTAAAACTTGAGGGACCTTGGACTTGTTTTACAGCCTAGAAAAGGGCTGACATGGAGAATGTCATGGGTGTAGGTGTTTTTACTGTAGCTGTAGATTTAGTGGCATTGTGGATTGTAATAATATAATTGTGTTTTGCATCTCAATTAGATAATAACGAGGAAAAGGGACCCAGCCACATCCAAGCCAAAACCATTCATGAACCTCAAGCTGCAATGAAGTCACAGCGTTAATTGCTAGTGCATCAGCAGGCGCCAACACTCCCACGTAAGCCAGCAACCCAAAACACAGCCACACAGAGAAGCAGAGAATATAAGTTTTATATGCATTGTACTTTTGTTAATAAAAAAAGACACAAAAGCAACATGTTGACATTGACATCTAAAAGGACAGTCCTTGGGAGTAAGATAACCTAATCAGGAAAGGCACAGTAGTTCCACGTTTGTATTTGACAATGACAGAAAGTCAGGAACGAACTTGGATTTGTTTTACGCTCCCGAAAAGGGCTGTCATGTGTGGAGGTTTTTCTAAGGCTAACATGTTGTTTATACAATAGAAAACGCATTTCATGATTTTTTTAAAATATTTTGGCTTGAATTTTTTTTTCTTCATATTTTTGAATTGTTTTTATATATTAATATTAAAAATAATTTTTAAAAATAAAAAAATATATTATTTTAATATTTTTTTAAATAAAAAATACTTTAAAAAACAAACAACAACACCTGTCACCTGCATCTATTATGTTCTGGACTTTAAATGGGAGGAATTCATTTCAATTGATTCTCTGTCCTTTCTTTCCTTCCCCCCCCCCCCCCCCCACTTAAAAGTCCTTCTTCCCATTTAAAGTCCAGAACATGATAGCTGATATTGTCCTTTTTCATCCTTCCCCAATCTTTCTTTAGTGCCTTCCACGAGAACACAAGCATCTTGTTCATCAACTGATAACGACACTTTTTGCAAGAGATGGCAAAAACTGTCCCGTTAATGAAGTTCTAAGAATGAAATGCAAATTACTTATAAATGTAAGCTTTTGCAAGAGATGACAAAAACTGTCCCGTTAATATAGCCAGATAGATTTACATTATTCAGTTGTTGTTTCCTACTGTAACTATACCTGCACATTACTTATAAATGTAACTCTCTCAGCATAGAATCTCCATGGCTTTACAATTACTTGAATTCATTTGTTCTTTTAATTTGTAATGATGAAATTTAGGTATTCCATGAACTTAAAGAGAAAGAAAAATAAAACTTACCCATATTTTAATTAAGTTCCGTTATTTTATTTACAGAAATTGAGGAAAAGACAAAAATTAAATGTTATGAGAGTTGAGGGGTTAATTGACACAAACTAAAGATTTTGGGTAAAATTAAAACATCTGACAAATTAAAATTTACCTTTACGACCACAATTCCCATTTCTGTAAGAAAGAACATGGTTCTGTCTTCTTCTTTTTTTTATATAAGCAAAATGGTTCTATAAAGAAAAAATATAAAAGGATTTCGATCCATTATTTTAAGTATAAAGTTCCCATTATCAAAAAGGAAAAAAGGATAATTTAAGGATTATGTTCCACATGTTGTCAATTCAAAACACACTCATTCAACCAGTTCCGTCACAGCAGGATCTTTAATTCATATTTCTTAATTAACTACGTACCTCTGCAGCAGTCCTCTTAAGCACGTTGCATTAATATTTTATTCTATTAATTTGATTATGAGATAAAAGAAGTGCTGATCAAGTGCCCTTTTTCTTGATGATACGTATGGTATATATTAACAAGATTACTCTCCTTAATCAATTATTATCCGAACGGGACTCGGTGTTCTCATCTCAGATATTGCTGAGGCACCGAGTTTCCTTCACTCGAAAGGACCAGTTCACGGAAACTTAAAAACAACTGGTATTTCTCTTAATCCTAACTATCAAGCCGTTATTGGTGACTATGAGTTGAGTCATCTCCAGGTTGTTTCAAGAAAATTTGAGGTAGATCTTGGCTAGAAACCTGATGTTTACGGGTTTGGAATGCTTGTTTCAGAAATTGTTGCAGGGAGAAGAAGATTAGAGAGTGAAAAAGAGATGGATTTGCCAAGTTTTGCATGGGGGTTGTAACAATGGCAGGCCAACTATAGAAGAAGCGGTGCAATTCTTGAATATGCAGAAGCAGATTCCAGAACTGCCTCTAAGAGGACCAACAGAGGTCCGCTTAGAATAATTGTTGAATTTATTCAGAGTCCATTGTAGAGTAGCTGGGGTGTGTATGTTCTTCCAGTTTTGCTTTGAGAGCACTGAGCAAGCATCAATCAGTTCAGTCTTCTACAATAATCAGTCAAGATGGATTCAAAACTGGAAATTTATTTTATTGGTCTTTCAAAGTGGTCAGCTTGGCAAGTATTTGACTATTTGTTGCATATTGGGCTATGCTATGGGCTAAGCTTGTTTACATCTAGCATCACATGTAAATATGAATATTTCTTTTGGGAGCAAAGTTGGCCCAATTCAAGTTAGATTTTTTTTAACTCAAAAAAAAAAAAAACTAGATAACCAAAAAAATTCAAGATCATGGTTTTTAAAAAATAAAATTTAACACCCTGACGAATTGAATTCATTTAGGTCAATTCTAATTAATTGGTTTTGAACTTTATTTTTCGGCTTAATTCACAACCTGGGATATAAACTCTGTTAGGTTAAATAATATTTTTTATTATTATTTTCTACATAAATATATGATAACAAAAAAAGAGAATTTTTTTTTAAAAAAATAAAGACATGAAATTGACTCTATGCTGTTGTGGGAAAAAGAAAAAGAAAAAAAAAACTTCATAGATGGCTGCTCAAAAGGCAAAAATCAATGAATAGAACTCCTTCAACAAAACTTAGAACAGAACTAGCGCTTATTTTTTACTTTGTAATTGAAAGATTAAAATAGGCTAGTTTCGCTTTGTTAAATTAAAGTCTCCTGTAAAAATCTAATCTTGCTTAAGGTGTTAGAATCAATTGCGTGTTTGTTCACGTTGTGTATAGTGTTCTTTTTTAGAAATTTATTATTATTATTTTTTTAATTTTTAATGTTGGCACATTAAAATTAAAATCATCAAAAAATACTTAAAAAACATCAATTAAATGTTTCTTTAAAGCAAAAATATTAAAATACAAAAGTTACCCCACTCTTAAATATGATTTAAGAATCTGTTTGTTATTATGGTAGCAATTATTTTTTAAAGTGTTTTTTACTTGGAAATGCATGGAAAAAATATTTTTTTATTTTTTAAAATTTATTTTTAACATCAAAACAATTTAAAACAAAATAATTTTTTACAAAAACATTTTCTATCCTGCTATAGAAATTTAAATTCAAAATTTGAAAGCTTTGATCAATTCCGATTTCGAAACTTTCATGTTGACTTGATAAATGTGCCATGTCAGCTCAACAAAAAAAACCTCTCATTTCAGAACATATATATGGGAGAGCATTCTACGCAAGAGTTAAGAAGTAAGAAATTCTCAGGCCAGTGGAGTTAATTTAGGGGCAAAACAAAATTTCAAATTCATGTTAAGGGGACCGAATGGAGTCTTTGAAACTTTCTCATCGCGCGATATCACGCGACCATGCTTTTGTCAAGAGCCGTCGCTCGAAGGTTTGAGAGACCAAGAAAAACAAAGGAAGACTTTGATCTGAAGCTACACATCTTGCTTATAAACTAGATGCCATGTCCGTGTCAGCGCGCAGGCTTGTGGCATGCCGATATGTTATCATGAACTTATGATAAAAAATATATAAAAAAAAAGTTATATGAAGAAAGATTATTGCAATTTACCATGTTTTCAAGAAAAAACTATCAAAATAATTTATAAAAAAAAACATAAGCAAAACAAAAGAAAAAAAATCATATAGAAAAACACTTTAGCAATTTAAAGTGTTTTGTAAGAAAATATACAGTTGTAATTCTCAACCAGCTCAATATTAAAAAAATAAAATTGACAAAGATAATTTTAAAAAAATCATAACAAAAAAAAATGTGGGGAATGACTGTAGCAATACACAGGGTTTTAAAGAAAAAAAAAGTATAAAGCTAAATTCTCAACCAGCTTAATATTAAAAAAATAGAAGCAACAAAGATAATTTTTTTTAAAAAATCAAATTAAAAAAAAATCATAAAAAAAGAAAAGAAAAAAGACCCATGTAGAGAAACACTATAGCAATCCACAAAGTTTAGAAAAACTACAGTAGTAGTTCTCAATCAACTCAATATTAAAAAAATAAAATCGATAAAGATAATTTTGGAGAAAATAAAAAAAAAAACATAAAAACCATGTGGGGAAACATTGTAGCAATCCAAAATGTTTAAAGAAAAAAAACTACAAAACTAAATTCTTAACCAACTCAATATTAAAAAAAATAAATTCAACAAAGATAATTTTAGAAAAAAACATGTGAAAAACACTATACCAAAGCAAATTATGTGGAGAAACACTATATCAATCTAAAATGTTTAAAGAAAAAAAAATACAAAGCTAAATTCTTAACCATCTTAATATTAAAAAAAATAAATTCAACAAAGAAAATTCTAGAAAAAAAACATGTGGAAAAACACTGTAACAAAACAAAAACCATGTGGAGAAACACTGTAGCAATCCAAAATGTTTAAAGAAAAAAACTACAAAGCTAAATTCTTAACCATCTCAATATTAAAAAAAAAAATTCAACAAAGATAATTTTAGAAAAAAACCATGTGGAAAAACAGTGTAACAAAGCAAAAACCATGTGGCGAAACACTGTAGCAATAAAAAATGTTTAAACAAAAAAAACTACAAAGCTAAATTTTTAATCATCTCAAAATTAAAAAAAAAAATCAACAAAGATAATTTTAGAAAAAAACATGTGGAAAAACACTGTACCAAAGCTAAATTCTTAACCATCTCAAAATTTAAAAAAAATAAATTCAACAAAGATAATTTTAGAAAAAAAACATGTGGAAAAACACTATAACAAAGCAAAAACCATGTGGAGAAACACTGTAGCAATCCAAAATGTTTAAAGAAAAAAAACTATAAAGCTAAATTCTTAACCATCTCAAAATTAAAAAAAATAAATTAAACAAAGATAATTTTAGAAAAAAACATGTGGAAAAACACTGTACCAAAGCAAAAACTATGTGGCGAAACACTGTAGCAATCCAAAATGTTTAAAGAAAAAAAAACTACAAAGCTAAATTCTTAACCATCTCAAAATTAAAAAAAATAAATTCAACAAAGATAATTTTAGAAAAAAAAACATGTGGAAAAACACTGTAGCAAAGCAAAAACTATGTGGGGAAACACTGTAGCAATCCAAAATGTTTAAAGAAAAAAAACTACAAAGCTAAATTCTTAGCCATCTCAAAATTAAAAAAAATAAATTCAACAAAGATAATTTTAGAAAACAAACATGTGAAAAAACATTATACCAAAGAAAAAACTATGTGGCGAAACACTGTAGCAATCCAAAATGTTTAATGAAAAAAAACTAGAAAGCTAAATTCTTAACCATCTCAATATTAAAAAAAAAATTCAACAAAGATAATTTTAGAAAAAAAACATGTGGAAAAACATTGTACCAAAGCAAAAATTATGTGGCGAAACACTGTAGCAATCTAAATTGTTTAAAGAAAAAAACTACAAAGCTAAATTCTTAACCATCTCAAAATTAAAAAAAAAATTCAACAAAGAAAATTTTAGAAAAAAACATGTGGAAAAACACTGTAGCAAAGCAAAAACTATGTGGAGAAACACTGTAGCAATCTAAAATATTTAAAAAAAAAACTACAAAACTAAATTCTTAATCATCTCAATATTAAAAAAAATAAATTCAACAAAGATAATTTTAGAAAAAAAACATGTGGAAAAACACTGTATCACAGCAAAAACCATGTGGTGAAACATTGTAGCAATCCAAAATGTTTAAAGAAAAAAAAACTACAAAGCTAAATTCTTACCTTTCTCAATATTAAAAAAAAAATTCAACAAAGATAATTTTAGAAAAAAACATGTGGAAAAACACTGTAGCAAAACAAAAACTAAGTGAAGAAACACTGTAGCAATCGACAATGTTTCAAAGAAAAAACTATAAAGCTAAATTCTCGACCAGTTTAATAGTAAAAAAATAAAATCGATTAAGATAATTTTGAAATAAATATAAAAACAAAAAAATGAAATAAAGAAGAAGATAATTTTAGGAAAAAAAATGAAAAAAAAACATGCGAGGAATGGAAAAAAAATACAGAAAAAAAAAACATGTGAAAAAAGCTACAATACTTTACCCACACGTTTTAAACTATAGTTAATAATCGTGGATTTCCATTAACTCTGTCACGATTCACCGACCAAAAATCTTAAGAGTAATATAAGATGTCATTCATTCATAAGCTGTCGCATAAACTTGTAAGAAAGAAATTCTTAATATTTCTGGATAATTTCTGTTTGAATGAAATTATTCGCCAGAGGCGCTTGCCATCATGAACCTATCAGAAATTGAGACGTCAAAACCCAAAAGCATAGAAGAATCAAAACAATGCCTTGGTGATGCCAGTTGAATCAGCATGTATACATGCCTCTATTGCGAGGTGACACTACCTCTATTTTTTTTTTTAGATTAACGTGGGTGTCCGGGCTAGTTTGCGCGCACCTCGACTAATCCCACGGGCCCTGAAGTTAATGACCATGTAAGCCTCCAGTGGTCATCATATGAGCAACCACAGGACTTGAACATGAGACCACAAAGAAAGCAAACCTCTTGATCCCAAGCTCTTACCACTAGGTCACCACCTAGATGGTTACACTACCTCTATTTTACTAAATAATAGAGGAAGGTATTAATAAATGATTATGATATTTTATCTTCGTGAATTTGTTTGTTATCGACTATTATATCACTGGTGATGTGTTGATCATGGTAAAGAAGAAAATGTGCTCGGAAATCCCAAATGTGAAGTATTAAAATATATTCAATTTTCTAAGATTTTATTAAATGATACTATATTATTAATCCATTAACATTAATTTGTAATCCAATGACACTCAGTAGTGTTAGGTTGACCCGCGTAATGCAACTCTGACAAATTGGAAAGGTCTTTGTAATTTCTACAGTCTTTGACAATGACAGGAAAGATCTTGGATTTGTTTTACGCCCCGGAAATGGGCTGAGCTGGGGAATGCCATGTGTGGAAGTTTTTCCAGGGCTAACATGATGTGCCTTCGAAAACGCATTTCGTGATTTTTTAAAAATGTTTTTGCTTGAATTTTTTTTATGTGTTTTTAAATTGTTTTTATATATTGATGTTAAAAATAATTTTTAAAAATAAAAAATATATTATTTTAATATATTTCTAAATAAAAATTACTTTAAAAAACTGTGCATACCAACACAGCCTAGTTTCCCAGTCACCCTGCAGCTACCATGTTCTGGACTTTAAAAATGTAAATGGGCAGGAATGTTTTCATGTCCATTGTTTGGTCAACTCTCTTTCCCAAACGACAAAAGTGTTCTCGGCAAGGGAAAAAATGTCCTTGTCATTCCCAGGAAAATTGAAGGTTCATGGACGAGACGCTTGTGTTCTCGTAGAGGGCATTGGAGGAAATCGGGCATGAGGATAGCACAAGCGCGGGGTGTCATGCGGCGGGTGAAGGAAGGAAAGACAGAAGCAATCGGGCCAATTATATTATAGGGAAACAACTGCTGTGTCTTTCCTTCCTCCTCCACCACGTTTTCACCGCCACTCCTGTTGATCCTTTCTCATCCTACCGCAATTGCTTTCTTTTGATCTTCTTGTCCTCCTGCCTGGTCTTCTCCAATGCCTTCTTCGAGCACACAAGCTGCCTGTTCATCATCTTATTCTTTTCCAGATCAGGCGGACGCCTTTGCTCAGCATGAAACAGGGTTGCTACAGACCTTACAGACCTTGAGGCGGGTTATTGAGGCACCGGCCCATTCTGCTGGATATGGTGCTCAATATATCGGGTACTCTTACTTCCATTTTTATTCTTAGAATACACTATTTTTCTGACTTGATTTGACATAACGCTTATTGCCAATTTTTTCTTCCTTTGTAGTGGAGTGTCAGGATTTACAGAAAATATTGTTCAAACAATACCGAAAAAGCTAGACAGTCCAATTCAGAATGAGGAGATTGGAGGTATGTCATCCTTATCTTGAATTTTAAAGTCAACTTTTTGTTGCATCTATCCCTAAATGAGGTCCTTCTTGTTGGTTTCTCTTTTTATTTTCCTTAATCTTCATCCCCCCACAAGGTGCTGATGTCTTCAGCAATCCAGAGTATCATGACTCTGTTTTACAGTGTCTAGAGGAAATTGCAACGGGCAATCACTACAATGATGTTAATTCTCTGGAACTGAAGGTAACCAGCTGTTGGTCTAGTTTTTCTATTCCATTTTATCATTTTTTTTAATTATTATTGCTAGCAGTTAGGCGCTGAATTTGCAGTTCACTTGTGGATTGGTATACACAAAGTGAAAAGCATAACGATTGTGCCCAATGTTTGGCAGATCAGTAGACGAAGACTAACAATTACAAATTGGGGAAAGGGTGGTCTTATTGGAAAAGGTTCATTCGGATCAGTATACAAAGGATCTAATGAAAAGGGATCATTTTTTGCTGTGAAGGAAGTTTCGCTTCGTAATAAAAAAAGTCTAGGCCTTCTCCGGAACGAGATTGCTATATTGAAACGCTTGGATCATGAAAACATAATTCAGTATTATGGAACAGACAAGGATGAAGAAATGCTTTATTTTTTTCTAGAGCTTGTCAGTAATGGCACCCTTGAACAAGCATATAAGAATTGCCCTTTTAAGGAATCCCAAGTTTCTCATTATACTCGACAGATA
>Ga0307515_10014241_pt1 | contig 14776 bp, 7 predicted proteins | sample 17_EM_MG_FD_194513 | JGI IMG/M metagenome (GOLD analysis project Ga0307515, IMG submission 194513) | Populus trichocarpa ectomycorrhiza microbial communities from riparian zone in the Pacific Northwest, United States - 17_EM | ecosystem: Host-associated > Plants > Roots > Unclassified | place... | reverse complement strand
CAAACTTTGACATTAGACAATGGTTGTTGGCTGCCACCAACAACCCACCATTGTAGCCTCCTTCTTTGACAATGTCAAGGGGCTGCAAATGCTGCACCAGCAGCCCTCTTTGACTCTCACATGGCAGTCATCTTCTTTGACAATGGCAGTCACATAATTGGCAATATTCCAACAGTCACTACGATATCATTTTTACTCGATTTTTCATATAACAACAGTAGCATATATATATCCAAAGGTTTTCTTGTTCTCGAGGGATCTAACTAAATCAGCGTGTCTCCAATTCATGGATCCCTGGATGCAAGGTCAAGATGTTGGTGTCTTTTACAAGAGATTTTCTTTTGTTTCAAGAAAAATCCACGAGTTTTTTATATTGCTGACCTGGTTCTAAATCCGTAAAGATAGACAAGCTTCTATGTTACAGATGAGATGGCTATTCTTTGCTGGAGAATGAGCATGTCGGGGCTGCAAAACAAGTCCTATTTGAAAGTCGTGGGACTCTCCGAGAGTGCATGGGTGATGTTTGTAAACTAAATGAGGTTGTGTTTATGCTGCAGAGAAGTTGTTAGGAAGCTGGTAAGAGAGTTTGAAGAAGTGCAAAAGCTGGAAGAAATTTACTCAGGGATTCATGACAGTTTTTACCGCTATGAACCACTTGGGTACCTCCTGTTATTAGAGACCTCTTTAATAGTCCTTATTAGTTTAAGGATTATTGTTGAGTTGAAGAGTGATGTCATGAACATGATTCACTTGACAGCATTTTTTAACACCGTGATCCTGTGATGGAAAATACGCACGTTCTCGACCCATAGGATATATTCATGAGTAATTTTTTAATAAAAAATTATAAATAAACATGTTTATAGGTGTCAATAAATAATCTCCAAAAGCTAGGGTCCAAAGCGTATAATTATTCTAACCACATTAATAATGGGTTATATTTTCCATTATGACTAAGCATAAAATTCTAAGCAAATATTTTTACAGATATCAATGTATAAATGGGTCATATTTTTCTATATAACTAGATATTAAATTCTAAATAAACATGTCTATAAAAACTAAAATCCACAAATGAATTCACAAAAACAAAACATATTCAAACACTTTTGCAATCATAAAAATACTTTCATAAAACACTTAATATTATTTATAAATTATTTATCATGCTTGATTCACCTAATTTTACAAAACAATAAGTATTTTAATAAGAAAAATTCATTTAGTACATAAATATATATATTTTTTAACTCAAAATAATTAAACAAAAAAATAAACAATTACTTACAAATCAAAACGTAGCCTTAGAGACAACCAAGCATTCCTACTACCTACGTTAACATTCACCATAAATCATATGATTACTAGTATATAATACATGAGATTATTTTTAATTCCTAATTTAATCTAAACTTAAATATATCATTAACTTAAATCACCCAACACTAGAATTGTGTTATGACAACCTTTTGTTTTACTTATAAAATATCTATTTTTTAATTATAATTAAATACCCAAAAATAATTATATAAAACAAATGGCAATTACGATCTAAAAATAATAACATTATAAAATATAATCATAAAAGGATAAAAATGCTTTAATTTAAAGTAAAGAAGTATTATAAGCATGATTAGAAAGGAGCTATAAAAAATTATTAACTGAGAAACTATTTATTAAGTAAATAAATTAATTCGTATATCGAAAGGTTTAAAATCAAATTATAAAAGTTGTTCACTATTCAAAACAAGCTTTAGTTATTAATTACAAATAATAACTAAAATAATTACAAATAATTTTTTATAAATTCATAAAAATTTTAAAATATATATATTAAAACACATTAAAACTCTTTAGTAACATATTAAACATAAATAATAAACTTTAGGGCCATAAGAAATTTGAGGTGAATCACACACTCTCAAATTAATCAAGAGTGGGCTTGAAAGATTTAAGTTCTTATTATAAATCCAGAAATTACATATTTAATCTACTTCCAATGATCATAACTTTTAATACACAGCTTTAATTTAAAAAAATAACCTATCAAATAAAAAAACTCACAGAATATTATATTAGGTACTGAATTACAACTATAACACTCATTGGAATACTAGATTTTGAATGCCTAAACTTGCCAGATAATCATTTTTTTTTTAATTCTTTAATTTTTCTATTACTTCAAATTAATCCACCAAAAACATATAAAATCATTTCCAATGGATATTTATCAACCTATGACTCCAAGTATAATATTCACTCTTTAAACCTTATAATTTTTGCAGTAGAAAACATGTGACTATTTCGTTAACACATGGCGAGGATAGAGATGCTCTCGACCACTTCCAATTTGTTCTCCAAATGTTCCATGGGCTAGTTATGATCACATACTTTGTCTCAGCTACAGATTGGATAAACCAAAAGAGGACACAAGTGATTGTGTTTGAAGACAGCTATAGTTGCAATGTCACACAAAGTTACAGATGCTAGCTAGCTGTGAAAGCCACACAGAGTCAAATTTGTTCACAATTGTTTGGGACCAAGTAACTGCATCAAAAACGCTCAATGATGAATGGCTTGTGACTTGTGATGATGAGCATGGTCAGCATATTTTTAACCTTAAAGTTGAAATAAGGCTAGTGATCTGTGCATGATGGGCAACGCAATCAGCAGCATAGCATTTTCGGCTCTGTAGGGACCTGTGGAGTCGGGTACAATTTGTGCATGGAAATGGCATAGCACGCTACGCACCTCAACTGGTGCAGATTTTGGACGCATAATGTATTTGGGCTATGCCAGTTTCTGATGGAGAGATAATTTGGCTGTGAAAGAAGGGTTAAGGCAGAAACATCCAAGCATCAAAATGCCAGAAGAACAAAAAAGCTGGGATCAGCATAAGAAGAAGGGAATTATGAGTTTGAAAGTATAGGTTGTCTTATATTCAAGCATTGGAAATATACACTGCACCACTGCAGATTTTATTTGATTTTTTTTATTTTTTTGTGAGTTTCATTATTTGCTTTTGCAGTGAAGTCGTAGGGAAGAATCAGATGGGATGGCATCATGATTTATGATAATATGCTGACAAATGGACAGCTTCGGCGGTTCAGTTTACTACCTGAAACGGAGGGTGCGGTGTGATCCAAGAAAAAGCAAATTATAGGCTTTGCTGGTAATTTCATTCACTTCTGTTCTATGGGCCAGCTTGTTGAGCATCTAAGCCCAAGCGAAAAGAAGGTAATGAGGCTATGGTGATGGTATATATTAACCGGACACGATTGCATGAGCAGAAATTTTACACTAATCATATATCTTATTAGTTATTTTTTAGTATTTATTTTGAAAAAAATATATAAATACAGTTAGTAGTAAAAAACCAAAAAATATTTACGGTAATCATGATAGTTATTTTTTAGCATTTATTTTGCAAAAATAGATAGATAGAAATAAGAGAGATAGAAATATTAGGTGGAGATATTTATTTTTTTTTCGTAAATCATGAGTTTTATTCTCTCTTGCACTCGTGTCTATCCCTTTCTTCAGAGTAGATCTTAAAAAGTAAATAATATGATACCATTAATTACTCTTTATATATCATAAAGTTTTGAGAAAATTACATTTAATATTTTATAATTTGGTGTGAGTTATACTTTGTTTTCATAGTTTGAAAAATTATATTTTATCCCCTTAGTTTGATATTTGAGTAATATTCTACATCTTCTTAAATAATTTACAGTTTGATCCTGGTAGTTTTATATAAGGATAAGACGAATATGTTACCCAATTTGAAAATTTATATTAATCTGAAATTAAGGTATAACTTTTTAAATTAAGAGGGTAGAGTGTAAATAACAATAAACCAAATAATAGGGTGTTAAATATAATTTCCTCTTATTGAATTTAATTTTAAGGACTATTTTATATTTGATATTAAAAATTAGAATCAAAGTTGTGAAAGTCTATAATTAAACTTAAAAAACTAGAAGGAAAAGAATAAGACTCGAATCCCATGACTAAAATTAAAATCACAATGAGAAGATGTCAAGGTGTCCTATCATGCTATCAATAGTGATTATTTAATAACAATTTATAACCTCTATATTTGGCTATCATTCCACACATTATCATTGTTTTATTTATTTATTTATTTATTTACAAATTTAGAAAATAAATTTACATTTTCAGATTTATAATTTGAGACTTGGTCAAGGTTTTTCTTAAAATATTTAGTAGTATTAAGAGTGAAATTGATTCTCTAAATTGATAAAGGGACCATATTGTGATCAAGCTAACATTCGTGAAAGGTATTTTTGTAGTTTATTCCTTGATTTAAATTATAGGGTAGGTTTAATAGAAAAACCGGGTCATGGGATTCTCAACCCGACACGAAGCAAATGAAATAGCCACGTGTGCCTCTGATTTTGCTCACTATCCAGGTGGGTAGCGAAGCTAGGATACTGTGTCCTCACCAACCAAACTTTTTTCTCAGCTTCATTTTAATACATAATCCAGGCTTCCAAAAACGACGCCGCAGCCAAGGAGTTCCATGATCGTTTTCCCTTCCGTCATCACCAGTTACGTTACTAGTATTTTATTATTTTTATAGCTAATTATTTATGGAGTTGTTTATTTATAGAAATTAGGTATTTGTTTGTTTATTTATTTGAAATAAATAAATTGCAGTGCTTTGCAAACAAAAAACAGAACGTGTCTACAAAAAAAAACTAAAGAATGGTGCATTGCATATTGAAAGAAAAGCTAAAACGTGGGTTTCATTATAGCTCTACATGTAAGCATTTGAGCTAAGGGTTTTTTTTTTTTATCTTTTTCTGGCTAAGTGATTATTAAAAAATTGTTTAAGAATGTATATATCTTGTAAAAAAATTCTTTTACTTCTAGAGTTAATAAAATTTAGAATTATTAACCAAGGATTTTCTTGATTTTTCACAAGTTTTGTCACAACAAAAATATTTCTTTGCCCCAAGATCAAAAAAATATTGAGATGCTGAACAAGCGTGTTTCAGGTTTTTTCACTTTCCATGAACAACAAAAGAATGTTTTTAACCTTAGAAAAAAAAACTTTGCCTTTAGAGGTATTTTGGTATTTTCACATAGGTATTTTTGTGTGATTAAAAGGGCTATGGAGTGTTTTGGTATTTTCACGTTTTGTTTTTAATTTTTTTATCAAAAAGCTACTGGCGCGTGTTTCATACGTCCAAGCAAGTGAGTGGCGTCCGTGTTATTCAGGTGCTGCTTGTGACACCACCCGGTGGTCAAATCTAGTCATCCATTGTCTTTCTGGATGTGCAGCCATGTCCTCTTTTACATAGTGTGGCGCATGTAGGCTTATAGTGTTTGAATTACCACTAGTGATCAATTGTTTTTGTTTTTGTTTTTTCTTTATTTTCTCTCTCCTAACAGCTAAAGTATACAATTGTCCACTTTGTTTGTTATTTTTCAATTTCAGTCCTCATTCTTTGAACTTTTTATTTTGTCCTTATTCCTTTTATACTGACAATATTATTAATAATACTACAAATAGTGATTATAATGTTAATGATAGTGATAATAATAATAGTTTATTATGACAATGATAGTGGTGATGATGATGATAATTGTGATAATAATATTTATAATAGTAATAATAATAATGATAATGATAATGATGGTAGTAGTAGTGGTGGTGGTGGTAGTAGTAATGATAATGACGGTAGAGATAATAATAATAATAATAATAATATAAATATAGTAATTGTATTAGTAACATGAACGTTTTGTTTCAGCACTCAACAAAGTCGCGAAAGAAGAAAAAGTGAAGGCGTTGATGTAATTCTTCATGATGTGATTTGTGTGGTTTGCTAATTCCTAACATATTAATCACTATGATTACTTTAGTACGTGTGTGCGCCCAAGGAAAACAAAGTGAAGGCATTGAGGTAAGTCTTCTCAAACTCCCTTGCATATTTGCCATAATGCTGATGAGTTTGATGTGCCAATTGTGATGAAATTTGCTTTCTTGCAATATCTTGTGACAAATATTCATAAGTTCACACTAGTCAATTTCATTGCCTTGCCTTGACTGATCATTTCTGTGTTTATTGCATTCCATGCGATGAACAACTTTCCAAAAGGAGCAATGAGGGCTAAAATCAGATTGCAGAGATTGCAATGGTAAATAACTTCTTTGTCGAAGAAAATAACTATATCTTGATGTGATTTTTGTAATCTGAGCTTAAATTTATAGGAGCTGATTTATATATGTCTTATCATTTTTTTAATATGCAATTATACATGATTATGATCGGTCAAGAATTCATATCTTTGTTATATAATGAAGATATTTGCTTTGTTTCTTTTCTTTGTTCATGCATGGGTGTTTGTGAAAATATTTGTTACTTTTTAGTATCAGCGACAGCTAGGTATTCACTTCCTTTTTTTTTTTTTCAGAAAATGAGCTCACCTTCTTAAGGAAAGCGCAGGGATTCACTTCCTTCAAAATTCAAGAGTTTTTGCAGTCTAAAATTCAACAACTTTTTGTGATTGTAGTTCTAATTTCATCATTATCCATGACGCAAAACAAGATAGACAATTAGCATATGGCACTACAAAATCCTTAAACAGAAGCAGAGCTCACCGTCCTCAAGAATTCAGTCTCGTGACAAAACTTTAAAATTGAACCGAATTGACTTTTTTCTTCGTATTTCTTTCATGGGAAGACCTTGGCGATTGATCATTATTCTTTGCACTTTTTTCCCCTTCTTCTGCTTCTTTCTGTTTCCTCGTATTCATGGAATTGCACAATATCTTAGTCCTGGGCTCTGGCACCATTCCCTTATTCTCCATCTCGCCAAAATAACGCAACGCATCCTCAACCCTTCCCTTGTCATAGAGCCAGTGTATCATAATAGTGTAGGATCGCCGATCCAGTCCCAGCCCATTTTTCTCCATCTCCTCCCAAGTATATCTTACTTTTTCCTCGGAATCCCAATCCGCATGCAATTTCAATAACAAATTACATGTATCGTTATTCATCTTGCATCCATTTATCCTCATCCTCTCCAGAACACCAGCAACTTCCTCAGGTTTCTTCAATGACTTAAGCAGGTAATTGAAAGTTATCTCATCGGGCATACAACTGCCTTTCTTCTCCTGCATTTCATCCAAAAGCTCATACACCTTCTCCATCCTCCCAATCTTGCACATATGCTTGATAAGAGAGTTGTAGGTCGCTACATTGGGAATGCAACCTCGCTCTTTCATTCCCTCAAAAACAGCCAAAGCTTCAGGAACCCTCTTCTTGAAGCAAAGTGCATCAATCACACAATTACAAATCACCACATCTGGCTTGCATTGCATCTCCCACATTGCCTCATACAACTTCATTGCCGTCCCTAATTTTCCCTTGTTCGTCAACGCCTTTATAAAAGTTCCATAAGTAAACACATCCGGCTTGCATTTAGAGGCAATTATATCTTTCCAAAACCTCTTTGCCTCTCGTACATTTCCCAGCACACACCACCCATTTAGAACAATATTCATAGTCTTTATATCGACACCAAACTCATGTCCCTTGCTATGCAGCAAAGTTTCCGCTACATCTACATGTTTATACCTACACAAATACATCAAAAGCTTTTGGAAAGAAACCAGATCAAGTTCTAGACCCAACTCTCTCCTCTTATTAAAGGCCCCTATTGCCTCTTCCACCATATGTGCACCGGCATATCTATTAACCAAAACCCTATATGTGTCCTCGTCAACAAATCCCTCTCTTTTAGACATTTCGTCGAGCACCAGTGTGAGTTCTTCAAACCTTCTCATTCTACCAAGAATATCAAGAATCTCATTGTAAACACAAGAGCTAAGTGAAATTGTACCTTCTTTAGAAACCCAATTAAAGAATATATAAGCTGGTTTCCAATCAGAGCGGTGCCTCTTTAGTACCTTTAAAACTAAGTCCTGTGTCATTGTGGAGCAGCACAGGTCAAGAGCGAGCTCAATCTTCCTCACTGGGCTGTCTCTATATTTCTTGAGGGTGTTTTGTACTCTAATTGCTAGTTCACTATCAGGGTCTTGCTGTTTTTCAGCGAGTGAGTGAGAATTTTCAAGCGAGTGAATAGAGCGAGAAGTTTTTGACTGAAAGACGGAATTTTGAAAGTGATTTTGAGTATTCTGGAATTGAAGATTGTGAGTGTAGTAGACAAGGGTTTTTGTGGGTTTTATTGGGAATTCAAATTTGAATTTCCGGTGGATGTTTTGCCGGCAAATGATTTTCAACGATCGGAATACGAGAGGCACTGTCATGTTTTTAGTTGATTGGTTTATTTTGATGCGAGGAAATCATATTCTTAGAACATAAAAAAGAAAAGCAAAATGACGAGGGCATGGGCATGGGCATTTTCCTAGACTAGACTTGAGAGCGATTGCTACAGTTATTCGAGGTTAATTGGAGGTATGAACGTAATAACAATTATATCGTTTTTTTTTGAAGTGGTGAGTAAAAAATAAAAGAATTGATTAAATTGAGAAAATAAAAAAAAATTAAATTGTGAAAAAAAAACCAATTAAACTGATTAAAATTTTAAAAAAACTAACCAGTTCGATTCAGTTTCGGTTTTATAAGCTTAAAACCAAAAAAACCGAACCGAATCCAAACCGAAAAGAAAAAAAAAGAGTCAAAACTGAAAAAACCAAGCTAAAACCGAGCCAAACCGAAAAAACCGAGCCAAACCGGTTCGAACTGGTTTTTGTCCTAAAAAACCAAACCAAACCGAACCGAAACCAGTTGGTACCGGTTTTGGTTCGGTTTCAGTTTTTTTAAAAAAAATCAATTTAGTTATTTTTTTAAATTAAAACCAAACCAAACAAAAAATAACCACCTCTCATTTTTCTAGTACCACTTGTACTTAAATTCTAAAACATATCATTGATTATGTTTTCAGACGATTTTTTTATATATTTCTCATTAGTTACTTGATATATATATATAACTTTTTAGTTGAACAACTACCTATTTTATTTGCGCAGTGCTGTAAAGTACTTTTCAAATTTTATTTTTAATGAAAGAAAAATTAATATGATCATTCTTATATTTATTACACTTTGTATAAATCAATCACACTTTACACCACATTATTTATATAATTGATAATATTTTACATACTAAATTAGACACTTCTATATTAAGAGTCTATTTGTTTTTTCATTTCAAAAATATTTTTGAAAAATAAATTAATTTTTTTTATTTCAAATTAATTTTGTTTTATATTTTTATATCCTTTTGATATGTTATTGTAAGAATAAATTTTAAAAAATAATATTCTAAAACATATGATGTTCCGCCATAATTTCTATTGGAATTTTGATAGAGCTTTTTCTATAACACGTGGTTCCAAGATATCAACTTAAACTTGTTTCATATTCATACACAAACTAAATCCTTGATCCATCTTTCCTGGATCGTGTAAACCGCGTAAATTAATGTTTCCAAATCATTTCTATTCATTCAAACAACATTAAATAAAATAAGGTTATGTAATGCAATAATTTTAATACTTAACACTTCAATATAAAATTCAGCATTCATGAATATTTAGTTTAAGTAACTACAATAACAAAAGATGAGCATTTATATTTATATGCTAAAACAAAATAATATTATAATTCAAAATGCAAATATTGTGCCTAGTCTATATGATCAAACGATGTTCGAGTGAATCTACTCCTTTCATAATTGTGATGATCCTGAAACAGAATGCAACATTAAATACATCATCTAGGAAAATAATCAAGCGAATAGTTAAATACATTTAAGATTACAAATAAATTCTTTTTTATTTTATGATCATCCTTATTTTCAGTATTTACATCAACTATCGTAAAACAATTAATTCTTCAATACTCAAGCCCGCTAAGCAGGCCAATATCAATTCCAAATTGATATTTCTAATCATTATTTTAAACATGATTCGATTAGAATATGTCAATAGTAATGACTATCATTGGTCTTTTAATTTTGAGAACAACTAATCAAGTTCAGGTAATGTCAACATTAATGTCTATCGTTAATATCATTAGTCTCTCAATCCCGGAAATAAATAATCAAATTCAGGTAATGCCGATATCAATGACTCTCATTGATATCATTACTTTCTCAATCCCAAGAACGATTAATCAGATTCAAGTAATGTCAACATCAATGACTCTTATTGATATCATTAGTCTTTCAATTCCAAGAATGACTAATCAGATTCAAGTAATGTCAACATCAATGACTCTTATTGATATCATTAGTCTTTCAATTTCAAGAATGACTAATCATATTCATAATTTATTAATTATTTATCCACCAAATCATTTACTTTATATTGTCATTTAATAAGATATAAAAAATTACATAAGTAGTTTTGACGGTGCATTAATTAACTATGATAGAAGTTAAATGCTTATCTGTAGCACGTGATATCCCAGCTCCTGCTCTGGATTGTGGCTTGTTTGCAGTAGTATTCCCTGTTAATACAAGATAATTTCATCTTTATTAATTTTTTAAAAAAAAATATTTGAACCCCTACACAAAATTCACTAAGTAAAACCTTTCGATTATTTTTCGTAAACATATATCAATTTTCATTCTTTTGTTTTGTAATTCAATATAAATTGAACATAATTCAAGTTCAAACCACATTTCCATGATGATTTCACACATATTTTACATAATTTCCTCCCTCTCCTTTTATGGTCCAATATACCATGAGTTCCCTTTCATTTTTCATAAAGTTTTTTGTTCATCATTGTTAGGTATTAGAACAACCTATAATACAATTTATATGTCAATTTAGAAAACTATTCTCCCCCTCCCATTATATATACTTGGTCGAACCTATGTCTAATATGGGAGGGAAGATTTTTCTTCATTTTGCCTCAAATTAATACTTTACTCATTGTTTATTTACTCTAATATACATTTTTCAAACATTAATCTAGTCATGAAAACAATCAATTCCTCTAATTCAATTTTTCCATAATGCAAAACAATACATAACCAATAAAATTCATGTTAAACTTTAAATTAAGCTTTGATTAGGGTTCCTCGCCTCTTAACCACAATTTCTTAAGAAGAAAATAGCAAGAAAACAAGTTTTTTTCTTCCCCTTTCTCTCCTTTTCTTTTCTTCTCCAAACCGTCTCCTCTCAGGCAACCATTTCCATAGTTTTTCCTTCCCTTTCCTAGCTAAATCTCTTATAACCTTCTTTTTATCTTTTATTTCAAGTGTTTACTTGGGATTTTTAAAGAAAAAAAAAAGAACAAATTTGGCGAACACCTTCCCCCTCTTTCTTCTCCTTAATAGCTGGTCACTCTTGGATTCTTTAAGAAGCCAAAAGTGTATTTATATCACCCATATACTATGATTTACAATTATGCCCTTTCTTTTAAATTCAAGTGTTTTTTTACTGGTTATCTTGTCTCATAAACGTTCTTAAAAATAAATCGCATTCAGAAATTCTAATCCTTAAAACTTCATTTCTAAAATAATTATCATTGCCACATTTATTCTGTTGTCATTTTATTTAATTTTTATTTTAATTGGGGGTTTACACTCCTCAACTGAACTCATCTTATTGACACAAAGATTGATCTTTTATGTTCATAATATGGTTGGTCGAATACTTTATCTCTCCTACCTCTTTTACATCCACTTTTCTCTCTTTTCTCAACATCCAAGAACTATAACATAAAAAAATTAAGTTTATGACCGAATTATAAATACCTTGAAGAACATAGCTAAATATGTAAAAAGTAAAACTTGAGGGATGAAATTGAGTTTTTTTCGTGACTTTTGAATAGTATAAATGGAAAAGTATCTAATTTTTTTAATATTAATTTAATTTCTCATTATTTTAATTTTTGTTTTAAGGATAACTTCAAATTTAATTTTGTGAAATTGATCTTTGATTTAACATCAGAATATTCCATGTCATATTGGGTAAGCAAGAGCATGCAAATCAAAGCAAATTTCAGCACATGAATCCATGTTAACATGATTTGCAATGATGAAATTAAAAAAAAATCAATAATCAAAGTAAAAAAAGGAAAAAAAACACATTCAAGTACCTAGAAGAAAAGGTGGCTCTAAATAATAAGGTGAAGAAGAAAATGTGAAAGGATGCACATAATAGATCAACAGTAAAAGCCCCATTTATTTTAGTTTTTCTTTATTACTAGATCATTGGTTTGAGCTATGTTACAAGTCAGATAAAAATTTTCTATGATGTAAAAAAAACATTTAGGCATTACTAATGTTTTTTTCTAGTAGGAATTGTTTTTTTAAATCATATAAGGGTTGACCTGATGTGATCTAGTTAACTTAGTGGGTCTAAAAGCAACCCGAACAACCAGTAAAAATATAATTTGACTCAAAAAAATTCAAGACGATATTTATTTTTTAATATTGAGATGACAACATATTGGATTGACCTCTAACCCGGGTCAACCTGTCAAAGTCATGATCCAGGTCATGAGACCATGATAACCTTATATAAAACAAATCAAACAAATTATGAAGCATAATTACCAATTAACCCAATGTTGAAAGATGAAATTGAAAAAATTTCAATGAAAAAAAAAACATAAAAAAGCAATCTGAGTCAGCCTGGGCTAACCTGTGAAATCCATGACCTAGGTTATGAGACTGGGATAACCTCAATTAAAGTAAACCAAAACAATGATCTTAGTCAACTTAGATTAACTTGTCAAACCCACAACTTGAGTCAAGAAACTAGAATAACAATATAGAAATTATTGAGTTGATCTAAGCCCTCCAATAAATTAAATATTGAAAGATAAATTAAAAAAAATATTAAAAAATCAAAGAAAAAAAACATTATTGCAATGAATAATATTTTGTGAGATGACGCTATCTAATAAATCAAATGATAAATGATAAAAGATTAAAAAAAATAGATTAAAAAAAAACAAAGGCAATAAAAAAATATTATTGCAATGAATAGTATTTTGTGAGATGATACATAGTAAAAACACCTTCTCTTTTACTTTTTTGTTAATAATTATCATAGTTATAATTATAATGAAACTTTGTAATGATGAAAGATAAACAAGTTTAGTAGTTATTTTTGCTTATCTTATTACATTTAGATTTTTATATTCACATTAGTTTATGTTGTTATAATTATATTAAAATTTTAACCTAACATAGGCTTATTAAGTCATCTAAGCAAGCAAGCTCAAGACAAGCCTTACCAGAGCCTAAATCTAACAAATTTTAAGTGTGTTTGGTAATGTGATGTATAGTATTTTTTAATTGAAAATATATTAAAATGATATTTTTTTATTAAAAAATTTACTTTTTACACCAGTATATCAAAATTATTAAAAAAAACACTGAAAATCATCAATTTAAGTAAAAACAATTTAAAAAACACTTTGAAAAATATAAGTTATCAGAGACCAAATAGACACTACATAAATTAACATTAAAATTACAAAATTTATCTTTCTCTTAATCAAGATAATTTTTTCTCAATTTTATGTTAATGTATGAATTATATTCTTCATATAGGCTTTAACATCGCACTAGTTTTTTTTTTATTATTATTGAAGTTTGAAATGAAATTTTTAAGATTTTGATTTTCTTCATTACTTTTAGGATAATATTTCATTTTTAAGGAATAAAGTTTTTGGTGAAATAAGATTTTGAGTTGAGAATTTTGGGAAAAAAATATTGTTGTTGTATTCACCTTTTCAATGTTTGTTTATTATAATTATTTTGAAAATTAAAAATAGAATAGAAATGCAAAATTGGCCACAAACTTCACTTTTAATACCCATAAAAACCCTTCTTTTGGTATATTTGTAGATAAATGGATTGGCTTTTATCACGACAAGAAGAAAACCTTTTAAAATTGACCCAAGCAAAGATAACAGACCTTGGAGATAACTAATTGACCCTGACTTCTAGATCATGAACCATGGTCCCAAATAGGCTGTTACTTTCATTAGCCTATCCAACCGGAGTCTATACAGCTATGCCCACAACGATCCATGTTGACTTTTAAAGCGAACCATCTCTATTAGTACTACAGCTTTTATTGATCAAAGTTTAAAATTTATCATCGGGAAGTCGTGATACGACGACAGATGATGTGTGACATAATTTTTATTGTTGCGGTTTAAATAAAAGTTAATTAAAATTTAATTTTAAAAAAATGTAGATTTTTTTATATTTTTAAATTGTTTTGATGTTAAAAATAAATTTTAAAAAATAAAAAAAATTATTTTAATATATTTCTAAAAAAAATACTTCAAAAAACAACCATTATTATATTCTTAAACATGTTTTTTATTGACCTTGCATGTATGCTAAAATCATGTGTTGCAGATTAATAAACATAAGTTTGTTAATTCATGTCTCATGCATGTTAGAAAATTATAGTATCTTATAGTATATTTTATTAACCATATTTAAACAAATAAATACATATAGTTTTAGTCATATTTAATTAAAGTAAGAAAATAAGTCAAAATATATTGATTTGAAAAATCTTATTGTTGGAGTGAGTTTGTGATAAGCCACCACGAAGATCTGAGAGAGCAACAAAACTGAATCCCAAGTATAGTGAAGTGCAGTAAAAGGCAAGCGCAAGATCAGGACAAACATGAGCCACGAAGGCTTGATTATAGCAGATAAAGGCGTGAGGTCTTCACCACGTCAACTAGTTATGGAGTAGTGCTAAGCATCAGTTTTTTATTTAGTTTCCAT
>Ga0307515_10014240_pt1 | contig 14777 bp, 14 predicted proteins | sample 17_EM_MG_FD_194513 | JGI IMG/M metagenome (GOLD analysis project Ga0307515, IMG submission 194513) | Populus trichocarpa ectomycorrhiza microbial communities from riparian zone in the Pacific Northwest, United States - 17_EM | ecosystem: Host-associated > Plants > Roots > Unclassified | place... | reverse complement strand
GTATGTGGGCGCTATAATTTAGCGATATATGTACTATAGCTTAGTGATATGAGCGCTATAACTTAGTGATATAGGCACGATAGCTTACTAATGTGAATACTATGAATTAGCGATGTGAGCGCTATAAGTTAGGGATACCATTACGATACGCGATCATTTTAGTGGTGGGAGGGTGGTGTGGGTTTTTTTATGTAAGCGTCTCCCGGAACTCTTTACCCACACCATAGTGTGGGTGTATTGGAAGCCATGGGGTTAATTTAGAGCTGACTAAGCGCCACCACCCCACCAAAATGATCCCGCGGTCGCGATTGTTGATTAAGTGGGTCAGTTTTTAGGCTAAAACCACCCTACTAATCACTCCCGATATCGCACTAGAGGACGGACTGCCCTATATAGCTAGGGCACTCCTAACAGTTCTACTTAGCTAGTTAGTTTAATAATATCACATTCTCTACTATTACACGGTCCAAACCCTGTAATTTATCAGCGATTGCATCCCTAACTTATAGCGCCTAGCTCGCTAAGTTACAGCGCCCACATCGTTAATTATATAGCACTAATCTGCAGTCCTCACATCGCTATGCTATAGTACTCATATTACTGAGTTATAGCGCTCATACTACAAGCTTTTGTACCCCTCTCAATATGAGGGGGAAGCGGGGAGGCGCTAGTAAGACTCATAGAGAGGCTAATTCAGCTAATGGAATTTCTGCGATATAGCTTAGGCTAGGCGTATATTAATTGCTAGCAAAATACAGTACGAGCGAGTTAATGCGATTGCGATACGCGATTATTTGAGTGGTGCGGCTTAGGCGTGGTAGGGTGTCAGATTTTGGTGGGGTGGAGCCGGATTGCCCACTTTTCAGTCCTTTGGGGACAAATTGGACTGAAAATAGGATGCCCACCCGAGGGAGCCATTTGTATGGTGGGACCTGGTCAGAACAGGAGGAGAGGTATAGGGAGCAAAGGTGGACTTGATTCCTAAGATGCTAGGTTCAGGGTTCCTTAAATACTCGCTCGCGCGGCCGCTCTCGCTTAGAACTAAGCTAAGCCCTCACAGATGCCCCTATTTTTAGTCCAATTTGTCCCCAAAGGACTGAAAAGCAAAGTACTTAGCTACCCGGTTATCTGCCCCCTTTACCTCTTCCCTCTCTCTATACTTCTTTTCCTTCTCACATCCCATTTTGCTAAGTCCTTATCGTACCGTGTCCTTCCTTGTCTTCTCCTATTCTACAAGTATTCCTTCTCACTTCCCTTTAAGCTATGTCCTTTCCACCTAGTTAAGCTTGCCATTCTTCCTTCACTTCTTACAATTCCTAGTATCCGAGTAAACAACGATAAATATAACGATTTACACAACGATTCGATTTAATTCGACGATTCTCTGGGCGTCTCCTAGTACCGATAATAAAGGAAAATCCGGGCGTCTCCCGGTAACGATAAAGAAATTCGGATACGTAAGTCGAGTAATAGAGTAACCGGGTCGAGAGCATAGAGTGACTAGGTAAGGGAGGTAATACGAGCTTATGACGTAATATAACGTGATTTAGCGTGATCCGACGTGGTTTAACTAGGTCGTTTTGATTTATGTGAGGGAGGGATTTAACCGGGTAATCGTATAAGGAAGAGAGAGAGTTCGATTTAAGAGAGTTAACCGGGTCAATAGTAAAAGAGGAAACGACTATCGATGTGAGAGAGTATCGTAAAGCAAGAGCAAGTGAGTCACGCAACCTTTGACCCGGTACCCCTTTTAGTCATCTCTAAGGCCCACCCGAGGGAGCCATTTGTATGGTGGGACCTAGTAAAGATCAGGAGGAGAGGTAGGGTGCAAAGGTGGACTTGATTCCTAAGATGCTAGGTTCAGGGCTCCTTAAATACTCGCTCGCGCGGCCGCTCTCGCTTAGAACCAAGCTAAGCCCTCACACCACTCCACTCAAGGGCGGTGAGCCGCACGCACCGCCCTACAGTCACCTTATCTCGTCTAGACACCCATCCATGGATCAACATCACGATCCCCAGCAAGGGCTGCGGGCTCAAGTCTGAAGACGATGTGCTAACCAAGTCGCTGCTGGTGATATTCGTCGCAATGTCGGATCAAATTGAGCTCGACGAGCTGGCTGGCGCTTCATCATCATGCTCAAGTCGACTTCTCGCGCTCTTCCGTGCCCGACCCAGCGCCCGAACTGGCATTCCGCGCCAGCCGCTTCCAATGTCTCTGTGCGAAGAGTGCGACAAGGCAAGCAGAAACGGCTCTGTGAGCGGCGTCCTGCATTCCAATCTCGACAAGATCCTGTCCTGTGCTAGCGAGTGCGCCTTCTGCGCATATCTCTGTGACCTAGTCGGTCGCGAGAAGCTGTCGCAGGCACAGAGAGAGATAATCAGCAGCGGCCACTCTCAGATCTCCCTGTCCCGGGACGAGCGCGTCGAGCTCAACCAGAAGCTGCGCTTTTGGTGGAGGCATCATCATCGGAACACTCCCGGGCGGGACACTACCTTTGTAACGAAAGAGCTGACTGTTTGTGGGAAGACATGTGGGGTAGCCCAACGATCTGCTCCCAAGCACGAACGGAGTGCGAGATGGAATATCGAGCTGACCAGTACCTTCGTCCAGGGCGCGCGTTTGAGAGGCCCTTCTGGGCGTCTACGGAGCCTCTTCCTCTCACGAAGAGGATGCCGACTGTCTTGGAATGGATCCGCGATTGCAGAGAGAACCACCCCCAGTGTGTCGCGCCTGCGTCGTCAACTTCGAGCGCTCGTCCAGCGCGCTTCGTCGATATACGTGGTTTGAGGAGCGGCGGCGTAGTCAAGCTGACACGTTTCGCAGACATCCCCCAGGGAGATGTAACCTCAATTTCCTATGTGACTTTGAGTCACTGCTGGGGTGGCGTAGTCCCTCTCCGGACTCTGAAGGCGAACTTGCGGGACCACCTGAAGAAGATCCCCAAGTCGTCCATCCCGCGCACCTTCTCAAACGCCATCATTCTCGCTCAAGCCCTCGGTATCGGCTTCCTATGGATCGACTCCCTCTGCATCGTCCAGGACGACCCCTCCGACTGGGAGACCGAGGCCTCCAAGATGCACACCATCTTTCGAGGCGCCGTGCTAACCATCTCGGCCACCTCTTCCACGTCTCCAAACGATGGGCCCGACCTGTCCGTCGCGATCCCGCCAGCACACCACATCTACACCACCGAGGACGGGAAAGCCGGGAAAGCAAAACGCACCATGTCCGTCCGCCATCCGGGGCTCTCGAACCCGATCCAGACGTACCAGAGCCGGCCGATCCACACCCGCGGCTGGGTCTTCCAGGAACGGCTGCTCTCCCCGCGGATTCTGCACGTCATGGACGACGAGTTCATCTGGCAGTGCCACAAGCTCCTGGACACGGAGAGCGGACGCTGCCTGCGCGAGCGCGGAACCGACCGCAACGACGAGTATCAGTGGGAGCCGCTCAGCGCCGTCTACTCCGTCCTTCAACCGCCGCCGCACGGCGACGAGAATCCTGGGTTTGCGACGGATCGGCTCTGGTGGACTTGGGTGCAGAGCTACACCGGCCGGAAGCTGACCTACCCTACGGATATTTTCCCCGCGTTTGGCGGTATGGTGAAGCAGTTCGCCGAGCTGAGCGGCGATGAGCCCGTGCTGGGTCTGTGGCGGAGGGAGCTGCCGCTGCATCTGAGCTGGAGCACCTCCACGGTGGGATGCGCGCCCGACGCCAGCAAAGTGGCGCGAATACCGGATGAGTTGCGTGCTCTAACGGAGGCATTGCCGAGTTGGACGTGGATGAGCATGCCGATTCCGCATATTAAGCCGTGGACGCGAAACATCGAGTGGAGCCAGTATGCGCCTGACTCTATCTTGCGGGAGGCCGAAGTACTTGGCATTGATATAGAATGGGCTGGCGCGCCGTGGGCGTCGCTGCCGAGTAAGGGAGTCCTTACTCTCCGTGGGAGGATGATGTCCATGGCGAAGACGTACACGGAGCCGGACTCGATGGTCTCGGGGCCGACGGGATACTTGCTTGATAATCCCAACCTTCGGGGTAATATCGTCCTGGATAGGAGGCCGTTTCGGTTCGAGCAGCGGAGGGAGAAGTTTGTTGCGATGGCATTGTGGTCGGGCGACCATCGGTCGAAGTATGGCAGTTCTTGGTACTATTTGGTCTTGGAGCCGACGAGGCGGCGGGAGGGAGAGTATCGTCGTGTTGGGAGGGCTCTCATGTACTACAGGAGACGGAGGGGCGGGCCGAGGTTCGATAAGATTGGATCAATTGAGACTATCACGGTCGTCTGAGACGATGCTGAGGCCCATCTTTCTCCGCGCGATGCTCAGTTGACTGTGCTAGATCACCCAGTTTGCGACAGTCCGGGTGAGATCCAGCAATAGCTGGGAATTTTCTTTTCTCGCAAAGCCTGTATTAAATGTTGGACATCCAACTCAAGGTGGTAAGTACCTAACCATAACTCCCTCACCCTCCCCTCATCCTCCCCCTGTGTGAAATGAGGGACAGCTAATTTTCGCCTGTCAGTGGAATATACACAGCCTTGCCAAAATGCCACGTCTGCAGTTCTCAATTTCTCAGGCCACGCTACATCTGAAGCCCGATACTGTAGGCTGCAGTGACTGGTCACTTTTTGAAGTAGATTTTCTTATTGCTACGCCTGAGACTGAATGCGCCAATCAGTCTGTAAAGAAGGGCCAGAAAGCCTTATATCTAATAAGGATGGCGAGGCTCTCTTTTAAGAGACGGGACCGTTGGGCTCTGACGCATATTCTGGTGAACCCGATGCGGGCCTCTTAGGGCGCAACCTGCATATGTAGATGCGGATAAGTCTACACAGCCTCGAATAAAATCAACGATGGATTTGATTGAAGTCTTGCTGGCCTCGATCTTCTATATGAGAAACCTCTTGCTTTAAAGAAAATTTGTTGTCCATCATGTGCTGTCCAACATGTGCTTGTCTTGGCTTTTGCCCTGAATTTGTCAGAAACGAACCTGGCGGTTATTCAGACAATCTCATTACTTTGATCATCGATCGCGATCGCCATGAATTTGTTGCCTCGTCTCGGGCTGGGTGTCATTATTGCGGGTTGGTTTGTGAAGCCTTTGCCCTTCTGGGGTCCAATGAGATCGAATCATCGATCGATATACGAATTTACCAAAGATCACCCACTGAGATAGCTATCAGCAAGAGTCTGGATGTTGCAGCGGTAGAAGTATATTTATCCGCTGGTATGTGATTTCCGGGATCTCGTGGGAACTATATTGATCACTTCTACTTCCAGATGATACTGAAACACAATCTTTAAAACTTGGCAAGGAAATACCGGAAAGTTCTGACGCGGAAGACACATACACATTTCTAAAGAATTGCTACAACACTTGTCTCCAAAAACACCCAAGATGCCATCAAATACATGCAATATTACCTAAGCGTGTGCTTGACATTTCGAAAGAGCCATACAAGTTAATCGAGCCAGTTTCTGGAACTGAAGGAGCATATGCTGCTCTGTCATATCAATGGGGCGGCTGGGCGAAGTTCACGACCAGTATGACACTCGAACTCTCCAAGAAGGAGATCAAACCAGATTCGATGCCAATAGTTTTCCAGGAACTAGCCACTATAGCGCAAACACTAGGAATTCACTACCTTTGGATCGACTCCGTGTGTATCGTTCAAGATGATGATGATGACTGGAGAGAAGAAGCAGCAAAGATGGCAAATATCTACGAGCATGCTAGCATTGTGATTGCGGCTTCGTGCGCTCCAAATCCCGGAACTCCCATTCTTGGAAAGAGAAGTACTCCAGCACCTCGAGCAAAGTCTTTAGCCACTCTTGGCTCCAGAAAGGTGTTCATGGCACGGAAAGGACTTACCTGCGGAATTCATGCCAACACCAATTCGAAGCCCAAAGATCCTCTCGATCAGCGTGGTTGGGCTTTGCAAGAAAAGGAACTCGCGCGTCGATGGTTTTCTTATTCTGCCGCAGAGACACAGTGGAGATGTAGGACGTTACAGACTTGTGAGTGCTGTACAGTCCCATCGTCTTCGCAGGCGTTTCTGTGGGATTCAGCAAGACCCATACAAGAATTGCACGATAGATGGCACGTTATCGTCCAAGAATACACATCACGGAAACTAACCCAGCCAACCGACAAATTTCCGGCGTTAATTGGGGTGGCGAATAAATTCCGAGAGCTCACACAAGCAACATATCTTGCTGGACTCTGGAAAGAAAATATTGTCAACGATCTAGCCTGGAAACGGGGTTCGGACTCCCAATTCTATCCTCCGCCGCTGTCTTTGGCTCCTTCCTTCTCCTGGGCATCAATTTCTGGAATGGTTTCCTACCAGCCTACGAGATCGTCTTACTCGGGCACTCGAACATATCACGCACAATTGATTGGCTCTTCAGCTTCCACTGCTCAGGGGGGTTCTTTCGCAATAGCCAATCGTGAGAGCAAGATAATCCTTCGTGGATGTATCATCGATGGCACACTATCAACATCGGATGCCTTTAATCCTAGTGCCTATTATCTAGAAGTACAGTCGAAAAAATGCATCTCGGGCGTTTATTTCGGCCCTGATAAAGAACTATCTGGATGCGAATTCACGGTTGACACCATCCTCGAAGTTCAGGATGATACAAACGAAGAAGACAGTAAGAATGGGTCGGTGAAGAGACTTGAGCCGGGTCACAACTCAGACCTTGTCGGTGCTTTTACAGCAAAGCCAGTGAAGCTTCTGGCGCTAGATACGTTCGTAACAGATGATACCGTATACGAAAATTTCCTCATTCTTGGGCGAGATAGAAGACAAGGATCTTCGTACCATAGGATTGGACTGGGCACAGGTAAAAGCTGCAAACTGGACAGTTACGAGGGCTTGGTAGACTCAACGTATCTTTTTTTGTGGACACTGAAGGAGAAAATATATCAAACAGCGGGACTAAAAGATGTTTCAACAGAAGATATTTGTATTTTGTAAAAGGAACTTGAAGCTAAACCTCAATCTGACCCCTATTTTCCTTGCTCTGAGAGATGAAATAAGGTACTTGGTGAATGTGTTAATCTCCGTACAACACCTTGATGGCGAGACCATAGGTGTAGCTCAGTGCTGCCAGGACAACACAGTTGCAAATAGAGATCGAGGGGTATTGGCATATTCTTATCTGTCGCGGAAGGAGGACACTTTAGTGAACCCATACTATCAGCGTCTGTTAATGACTGTAGCCGGCAGGAAATTACGCACTATTTAGGAACGATCGCAGGGAAGGGGTTCCACTCGTCCGCTCAATTCAATCAACTCTTAGCTAGTGATGCTGTCAGCCGCGCTTCATGAATCAAATAGATTTGTAGAATACCTAAGCGCAGACGTTGCAACGAAGTTGGCCCTGCGATACTGCGGTGGTACAGCCCACAGCAAGGCATGTTCCTGCGCGGTATTTGTGTAGGCACATTTTACAATACCCGTAGACACTGTCCTTGCCAGATACCACGTTTCTGCCGCATCCGGCCTTGCAGGTATCTGAATTTGCATCTACCATTTCCGTGGTTACTTGATGCAGTGTTAATAGAAATGCGTGTGTATGAAAAAACTGTCTGTATAATTAATGCGAGAATGGAGCAGCATCCATGACATTAATTTCTGAAGAAGGCTCAAGGAAGCCTGGATACTTTTATAGTACCGCCACATGACAGTACTGTAACGTCAGATCTTACATGCGTGGCCATGCAGTTCAGTCTTGGCATTGCCCCAGCCTCGTGATGTGTCGCGAAAATTATGCCGTTGCACGCCTGCTACCTATTTTGGGCATTCTTATGTCTCAGCCTTGAACAGCGTTATTGCTACAGACGCCCATTCTCAGCTGCGAAGTACACCCGTTGATATCGAGAGAAGCCTAGATTCTTACTCCTAATCGAATTCCTCATCTAACAACGTACAATAACCTCTCAACACCCATATTCGGGTTTCCGTTCAGATGGCCCAGCATGACGAACTTCCCTACGATTCGAACCTGGAATCAGGCTCACACACTGCACAGAGTGGACGCGCTACTGATTCCTGGGAAGAACAGAACGCTCAGAGCACACTTATTGGAACACCAAGATCCGAAGCTTCTGCGGCAGATTTGAGTTTACACACAGTCGGCGCTCAGGGCAACCCTCCCTCTCCACGAGACTTTCTCCAGTCTTCACCGTCCGTCTCCCACTTCAATGAGACCTTTAGTATCCAACAACAACATAGCAAAGTAGGATTAGCCAAAAAGCATGCAGAAACCCAAAGTATAAACGAAGACTTTGAAGACAATGGAAATGATGAAAGCGATAACGAAAGGGATACTTTTGTCCGGAATTGGAACCTACTTCAAGACTCACTGGGTATTGCGCTGGACAAATTTGATAATGGCGAATTTGACGAGGCCGAGAATATATTCCTGTCCGTGGACATTCTGAAAGGGGACTTTGAAAATGCGCCGAAGTTGAGAAACGAATATTTACCAAGAATTCGACAAGCAAGAGATTTATTTCTTGACGGGAGAGCCCTGGAGCAACGAGGGTTAAAGAATGACGCGGAAATCAAATTCCTGAAGATTCGAGATCTTATGGATCGCAGAGGGAAAGCATGGGCTGATGATCTGGTGAGAGGATCGGAGGCCGAACTATACCCTTTCATCGCTCGTTCGGGAACGGAAATACACGGATTCCAATTCGATCTCAGAGTAGATTCCTTGATAGGAGAGGGCGCCACGGGCGTTGTGGTCCAGCTTCAAGGAGACAACGGCAGGATTTCCGCCTGTAAACTGATCGAGAAAACCCCCGAAAATGAACCCAGAGTAAAAAATGAGATCCAGTCGCTCTGGAAAGCCCGAAGGATAGTTCAAAGGGAATCTAAAGCACGTAATCACGTCGTCTTCATAACAGACTATTGCACATTATTTCGAGCGGAAATTAGCCGCGATTTGCTCCTTAGAGGACAAGCAAATGGACTATACAGCCACATTGTACCCACTGGCGACAATATCCAGTATTTACAATATTCAGCCATTCTTCTAAATCCGCGTGCGCCTTACGACCTCCGACATTATCTGAATTACGAACTTGAGCATCTCCAATCTACGAGCACAGAAACACAGGGAAAACTAAGATCAAAGTTCTTCCGTTGGATCCACTGCCTTGTCGCCACCCTGGCAGATCTTCACGAACTCAACATTCGCCATCGCGACATAAAGCCCAGCAATATCCTGGTGAATGGTGACGATGTTTTATTCACAGATTTCAGCCTCTCGTTCTCGGGAGAGTCTGGTACAGAAGACAATCCCACTGCGTCGTTCGGCAGTTTGCGCTATGTCCCACCTGAAATCTGGGATAATATGCGGCGTAACTTGGCCACGGGAGCCATAGAATTCAAAACAGCTCAAGTTGCCTCAGGAAAGCAAGGAGACGTCTTCTCTCTTGGATGTGTCATATTCGAATTGCTGGTCGCTTTATCAAAACCTTTGAGTGGGCCGCACGCTCTTCCTGAAGTCAAAGATTTTTACGCCCCCATTATTTCTGATCCGAAATTTTTGCATCGAGTTCATTCGTTCAGAGAGGATACCAATTTGCTGATGAAACTCCATAAACAATATCGCTTCTGCGAATTACCAGAACAATTGGTCCGAAATGTGTTCGACATGATGTTGGTTACCAAAGACAAGCCAAGAAGTACCGCTGCAGAGGCTCTGACGAAAATTGAACAAACGATGATGAACCACAACGTTGAATTACACTGCCATAACTTTCCCGATCAAAGAGGAGAGCCTGATATAGACTATTCGTATCACCCTTATCAGCATCCCCCACACAGTAAACACTTGTATGATCTGTTGACTGGGCTGCGCAATGAGGCCCCATAGGGTGGGACAAAAGATAATATCCCGCGATCATTCATCTTGGAGCCACTGGGAGAGACGGCTTCGTCTCCAGACGGCAGTGTATCCCACCATCTATTATCTATGGGATTCTTCCGCTGCTGTCTATTCCGCTCTGCAGGCGGGCGAGACACGAGGTGCTCCAAGTCTCGGAACGTCGCAGCCTCAGACAAGCCTCATCGACAACGCCTCAGACGATTCCGTCAATTGCTTGAAGAAGAACCAATCGAAGCACCGCTGCTGGTCAAATATATCGTCGACAGGGCAGATGGAGTGTTCTTGTGGGTCAGACTTGTTGTTGAATCTCTACGTGAAGGACTAGGGAACCACGACGAAATTGCGGATCTTAAAGAAAGACTGGATGAGCTGCCCCGAGACTTAGAGCAGCTCTACGACCATATGTGGGGTCGTATCCGTGGGATATACAGACCCCGTGCCTCTCAGATTTTCCAAATTGTCCGTGCCGCCAGAAATCAAGGTGAAATTATCAGACGTAAAGAAGACGAATCCAACCCTCTAACCGCGATTGCGCTTTCTTTCGCAGAAGAGAAATCTACGAGCATTAACGGAAGTCCATCAATTAGAATGCTGGATCCGGCTTACCTCAAAGAACGTTGCGAGAAGATGGAAGCGGTCTTGAAGACACGATGCGCTGGTTTGCTTGAGATTCGGGCATCTGAAAGCATATTCTACGAATCTTGGGCAGGAACAATCCAGTATCTGCATCGCATAGCTAGGGAATATCTGGAACGCCCAGAAGTTTGGTCTTCTATCACCTTCCGTACCTCTGGAACTGGCTTCAACCCTCATCTCTGTCTACTACGATCTTGTGTTCTTCAACTGAAACATACAATCACAACACCAATGTCAAAATCACTCTGGGCCACTGCCTTAGCTGCCCTCGAAGACGCCTACTATCTAGACCGCGACACGGATATCCCATACACGACGCTCCTGGACGAACTCGACAGCAGCATGAATTTTCGAGTCGGCGGGTTAGAGAAACTCCCTGAAACTTATCACCGACACTGGGTAAACCACACCTTTAACCCACATTCAGAGGTTCCAGCCTGGGAAAGTGACTTTCTCTCTCGTGCCGTGCAATGTGGGTTAACATCGTATGTTAAGCAAAAGCTTGGGAAAGGGAGCAAGGTTTTGAATAGTAAAGGCGGTCGTCCATATTTGGATTATACCACGGCTTTTCCAGACCAAAATTTTGTTCTACCGCCAGTTAAGCAGGAAATGGTGGTGATTCTCCTAGGGCATGGTCAAGGGCGAAGCTCATGCATATTAATGTAATGAAAAGACCCTAGGCCGGAATTTTCATTCCCGTATAGCTAACTATATAGAAGCAGCTTTTATATTGTAGCAATAAAGTCTAAGACAAGGTTTACCACCTAATGCAGTCTCGCGGTTCTGGTCACGTGATAAAGATGGTAAGCGTTCTGATTCAAAAATGGAAGGTGGCTTTCTCAAGTAGAACCCAGCATTATTATATACCAACTATTCTTTGGCTATACATAAGGTTTTAAAGACATTGTTAAAAGCGGTGGCTCAGTGAACGAGGTGCTATACTTGAAAAGATAGCACTAAGCTTAAAGAGGCACCGCACTTGAACGTAAAAGAAGTTTTCGTGTCAGATTACCAGGAACGTAAGACTCTGATCCCATCTTCCCTGCTTCCGTTTCAGTCTCTAGATGTGAGCAGCGACCGCTTTTACCTGTGCCGAGCCTGAGCAAACCTTAGTAAAGCCTGAACTAGTTCTGAGAAATCAAGTACGCTGCGAGGTATGAGAACCAGCTCAAGTTGTGATATTCATCTCATCTAAATGTGCCTAGAGCCAGTTGCAGCTCTGGTCTTCTTGGCCTCTAAGTAGAGGCCACCTCTTCTCCGTATCTTCGCCCTTCCCCGCTCCGTCTACTCCTACCTCGACACTCATTCTCTTGAACGAAGCCTGCAACCCTGCCGCACAAAAAAGATAATGCGCAGCAATATTATCGCGATTATCGTGCCAGCTCCCTATATACTCCCCACAAGAGCTGCATACCCAGCCCCTTTGCTGCCACTCATAGGAGTTCAGAAACTCCTTTGGGATCTCGCTCTGTTTGAGTCTCGAACCGTGCACCTTCTCGAGATGCTCTTTCATCTTGTCGGGTCGAGAATTAGAGTACGGCGAGCTATGGGTTTTGTTCGTGCAGGGCTCCGAGCAAGATGCCGCGCACGTGTGTAGAAGACAGGTGTACACAACCTTGTTCTCATGGAATGCAGACTCGTGCCTGATGCGATCTGGATCCCTTGTAAATGTTTTTGGGCAGCCAGGGTCCGTACATGGGATGTCAGAAGATGGGATAGAGTTGGAGGCTCGGCTCGTTGAGGATGACCGACTATGGAGCTTCTTTACCGACAAATGCATCGGCTTCTGGGAAGGCTTTCTGAGCGATGAAACTGACTGGCCTCCTACCGACGAAGCGGAAGAATACTTTGAGCTCCGTCTCGTGCTCATATCCGAATTCATCGAGTTATACGAGCTGGTGGACTGTGCCGAGTCGCGAGTTCTGTCCTGCTTGCTCCTGACGGATTTCTGTCTAAGAATCAACGTTGCCGCTGCAACAGCATTATTATCGGAAGGTTCCGAACGCAAAGAGGTCAAAGACCGGGATGGAAGAGCTGAGTAGTTGGATTCAGCTGGCGACACCACAGAGAGGTTGGATGCTTGTCCAGAGGATGAGTTCATGTTGAAATCCGTATTGAAGCTCGTGGGGTGAACACAGTTCTGGTATTGGCCGCAGTCTCCTAATAAACCCAATCCAGGGGTCAATACCGGGTCTGCTGAAATCGAGGACTGGACCGGAATATCGGCCATTAGGTCAATGGCTTTGAGATGTGAATTTCCTTGATACGACAGATCCGCGCCTCCATAGGCATAAGTAGATGATGAGGCTGTGGGATCTGCCGTGGAATCAGTGTGAGTGGGAAGAGCGAAAAGTACCACTATAGTGGAGAATTCAAGACCTTGGATAGGGGCATACCTAAGAAAATCCGCCATATCATTTCAAAGTCTTCTGCAGTCGCCTGATCCTTTAGCCAGGCCTGGACTTGCGAAATGCGTGAAATGGAGTCCTCATTTGAATTGCTCCTCATACGTTTTCCTAGCCGACCAGCAGCAGATATTTTTGGGGCATTGCCATAGTAAGAGTCCTCAGAAGGCAAGTCTTGGTTTGTGTAAGGGGAACCGTACGTCTCCCAGGCCCGCCCGTTTTGTCTGGGGAAACTCATGTGGCGAAATGGTACGAAAAAGCAGAGGAATTCAATTGGGCGATTAAGACAGTCGCATTAGATGTCAAGATCTCGAGAAAACAAAAAGAAAATGCAGCAGACATAAAACCTACTAAGGTCGGGTGCGGGCCTTATTAATACATGAGTTGCATGCGACTCTGCTCTGAGAACATTATCAAAGCACGCCCGGGGCGAGCTTGAAGTCACATGTTGGTGCACTTCATCAAGTTGCTGGTGGTGGGCGATGGTTTATGTATGTGTGCCTGCGCAGCTAAAACAACACCCACAAGATGCATTTCTCAGGACGATGCGGTGGAAGGCGGAGGAAATATGACTTTACACAGTACACTGGCTCTGCCAGAAAGTGGGCCTACAGGATCCAATGAAGCAACGAGCAACGGGCGAGAAATCTTGGAACTGGGGTCGGGACTCGCTCTGAAAGCAGACGGCGCTGAATGGCCGACTACTGTAGACATTTCGGCTTTTCAGCGAAAGGGTGCAAAGGCATGCTGCAAATGTTATGCAAACATCGCTGAATTGTTTGGAAACCAATGAATCATCCGTCAGATGAAACACCTGCAGCATTGTTCATCATGGAAGAGATGCCCCGGAATGATTGGTGTGCACGAAATATTGTGAAGTGAAAATCGTTGGTTGGTGGCGAAGCACCAGAAGGTCGCTCTTTAGCGAGCTGCAGGGCTCCGGTGGAAAGCTTTTGCTTGGTCATCTGAGCTCCTAGCACCCTTTGCTTGCGGGTGAGCTGGCCCTCAAGATACCCCGACTTAGATGACGATCGGCTCGGGCTCTGCCTTCTTCTCAGATCTCTAGCCTCGATGTTTAATGAAATAACCTCAAAGTTGTACAATTATCGAGTCTGTGGACAACAGGAAATAAAGATCAAGGATGTTGTGTGAAGAGGTGGGTGAATTACGGTGACCTTGTCACCTAGAGCCGCACTTCTTGTGCCGAGGCCCAGTCGCGTTGCCGAAATAAAAGTAACCCCGAACTCCGTATTAGGGCAGTGTCCTTCGTCATCAACACTTCTCATCCTCCCTCAAAACCTGATAGACAATCTATTGCTACTTCTCTAGTTAACCTTCGACTCTTTTCAAAGACGCTCACATATCCAGCAGCGAACAAAAATGGGGACGGCAAAAGTACTCTTCATTATGGCCGATTATGGACATGATCCAACAGGTAATTTCACTTCAGATCCCTCTTGGATTCTTATAATCAGTCTTAGCATACACTTACGGGTGTGGTAGAAACTGCTGTCCCATACGCAGCATTCAAGCTAGCAGGATTCGAAGTTCAATTCGCGACAGAGAATGGAAAGGCACCAGAGTGTGATAAGAAGATGCTCCGAGGTATCACACAAAAGCTACTTGTGAGCAGCACATCACCCCGAGCCTGTCATGTCTATCCCTCCTTTTGCATATGCTAACAATTGACTATCTTCCAGGGGGCAACCAAGCTTGCCGTCAATGCCTACGATGAGATGTCCAAGACCACCGAATTCCTCCAACCCGTCTCCTGGTCCTCTCCGGATTTCTCCCTCGACTCCTATAACTTAGTATTCCTTCCCG
>Ga0307515_10014239_pt1 | contig 14778 bp, 7 predicted proteins | sample 17_EM_MG_FD_194513 | JGI IMG/M metagenome (GOLD analysis project Ga0307515, IMG submission 194513) | Populus trichocarpa ectomycorrhiza microbial communities from riparian zone in the Pacific Northwest, United States - 17_EM | ecosystem: Host-associated > Plants > Roots > Unclassified | place... | reverse complement strand
AACACAGCAGAATATCATGGCTTGTTTATGAGCCTAATCCGGCCTCTGATCTCCATAAACCGTTGTCTAAACAAAGATTTAGTAAAAATATCTGCCAGCTGATCTTCATTGGAAATAAATGAGACCTGCATAAACTTTTGTGATGCCTGCTTCCTGACAAAATAATAATCACACTCAATGCGTTTTGATCATGCTTTAAAAACTGGATTGCAAGACAAGTAAGTTGCTCCAATATTGTCACACCACAATATTGAAGCTGCTGCTAGCTTGATGCCAAGTTCTTTGAGCAAAAGTTGAAGCCAAAAAAGTTCAATAATAACGTTAGCCATGTCTCTATATTCTGCCTCTGTGGAAGACCTAGCAACCGTAGGCTTCTTGTTAGTTGACCAAGATATTATATTGTTACCCAAGTATATAGCAAAGCCTCCAGTGGACCTTCGAACATCACAGCTGCCTGCACAATCTGCATTTGAATACGCTTGAAGAGTAGTTATAGAAGACTTTGTCATGAGAAGCTTATGATCCAGTGTACCGTTAATGCATCTCAGAACTTGTTTAAAAGACTGCTAGTGATTAATAGTAGGATTTGCCATGAAGTGGCGAAGTTTATTAACTACGAAAGATAAGTCTGGTTATCTTTCGTGGAAAGAAGTTTATTAATAATGGTATAGTTAGATTTTATAAAAAAGTTAAATTATTTATTTAATTTTTATTCATCATCTACAATATTATTTTAGAAAGAAATTTGCTTCGAGAAAAAAAAAACTTCAATTACCTTAAGTTAATTGGTTAAATTAATCATATCAAATAATCATTTAAACTTAGATTCGAACTTGTAACCGTTTGATTATTAAAATTTAAATATCATGTTAAAGAATAATCTCAACTCAATAATTTAAATTATTAAGTGAGGTCCTGATATATTATTTATATTATTCTCTAATAAAACTACCATAAAAAATAATAAAATTAACTATTTTTTTATGATATTGCGTGATCATGTATAATTAATAAAAACAATTGATATAATGAAATGAAATAATTAAAATCCATACATTCATGGATAATAAGTTGGTAGTTGATGGGATGATCATGCATGCAATTATCCGTAGATAGTCGTTATTTCTATGGGAAACCATAAATTTATACACTCTAAAATAGACAAACACACACAATTGCATGAATACTTGGGAAAAAAACGTGGTTGAATACATATCTTGATCAATAGGAAAGAATTAACCAAAGTATCTTCCCTGAGCAACGTATATAGGAATGGAGGGATGAAATTAAGATTTTTATTTAAAGCTCCATTTGTTTGCTGGAAAGTAGTTTTTTTTTTTAAAGTAAATTTCGGGAAAGTGAATTATTTTCCGATATTTGGTAGTATAATGGAAAATAAGTTGAAAAACATTTTTCAGTGTTTAGTTATGTCATGGAAAATGAGTTGGAAAATAACTTATTAATGTTTTATTTTTTTCAAGTTTATTAAAATAATAAGGAACAAATCTTACAAATTAAAAAGTTGAATGAGAATGAAATTGAAAAAAATATATAATTTCATAAATTATCTCAAATAAAATAAATAATAATCAAATTAATAGAGATCAAATCTAAAAAATAAAAAATTGAAAGATGAAGAAATTAAAATAATAATAATAAACATTTCATAAATTATTTCAAATAAAATAAGTAACAATCAAAAGAATGAGAATCAAATTTGATAAATAAAAAATTTTAATTAAAAAATGATAAGGGAAAAGCAAATAACAATTATAAAAATGAGGACCAAAGTTAATATAAAAATTAAATTCTAAGGAATGAAATTGAAAAAAAAAATATTCAAAACAAAATATATATATAGCAATCAAAAGTTTGAGAACCAAATTTGATATAATCAGCAAATAATATGACATTTCTAAATTTTTCACAACTTCTGAAAAATATTTTCTCCTCAAAATAAAAAGAAAACACTTTCCTGGAAACTAAGCCAAAATTTTCTTTGACAAAAAAGTGTTTTCTATTGATCAAAAAGTGTTTTTCATTGACCAACTTTTCTAATAACAAACAAACATAGAAAAGTTTGGAAAATAATTTTCCAAAATCACTTTCAAACAAATAAACACAAACTAAGTCCTTGCTCGAACAAGGGGCGATTGAGGTATGGGAGAGTGCGGGGAATTGATGAAATCATCGTATATTCGAGGAGAGTTGAGTTTAAGGCTGCCTTGCCAGCGTAGGGTCTTTTTAGGCTTCTTGGTGTCGACATCCTTATTGACAAATGTTCTAATTCTTGACAAAGCAACTTGCATGGTCTGGTCATCCATGTTGGCAAAGCAAACCCGAAACCACCCTGGCTCTGTGCAATGAAAAGAACAACCTGGCGAAACATTGAGCTTGACTTCATGGATTATAACTCGCCATAGTGCCATTTCAGCTTCAAATGTCTTTTCTTCGAGGAGTCCACTCAAATCCATCCACAAAAACAGGCCAGCATTACTTGTCGTCAAGCACTTAATGCTTACTTGAGCAAGTCCATAAGTGAAGATTCTATGCCTTGCGGCTAATCTCCTTTTGCTTTTCCTAATGAACTTCCCCACAAATTCATCATCTGATAGCATTGATGCTATCATGTGCTGAGTTTGCGAGGATACCAATCCGAAGCTTGACATTTTTCGGGCGCAACTCACTACTGCATCATTGTAAGAATAGATAATGCCAACCCTGAGGCCAGGGAACCCCATGTCCTTTGACAGACTGTAAACAATGTGTACAAGATCAAGATTGCATTCAATATCTTCCTGTAGTATCTCTGCTATGCTAATGAAATCAGGCTGGCTGAAAACCGTGGCTGCATAAATCTCATCACAGACTAAATGGATGTTCTTTTCATTGATGAAGCTGACAATGCTTCTTAGAGTTTCCCTATCTAGCATGGTGCCCAACGGATTTGATGGATTGGTTATGAGCAAGCCCTTTACTTTGATGTTGCCTAATTTTGCCATCTCATAGGCATTTTCCAAGGCTTCTCTTGTTACCTTGAAGTTGTTAGAACTTTCAGAATCAACTGGAATGAGTTTTACTCCTGTTCTCCATCTCAAATCTCGATCGAATCTGCGATGAAGCACATAAATTAATTAGTAATACAAATTACTAATATTGTTGTTGTCATTAACACTACTACTACCACTTTCAAATCATTCATGTTAAGTTTGTTTAGCAAAGTTATTGTCATTTAATTCAATTACGTATATGCCTAAAGCATTGTGGATGACAGCTATAGAAATTAGGAAAAAGTAACGAGGGAATTATCCTCCACAAAAGTCAATAGCAGAGACATATATGTCTGAACTATGAAGTCAAGCAAAATAAATGTAGACCAGACCAATGCGGAAGATTGGCCTCACTTTCCTCCCCCTAGTTTGGCATTTTTCGTCTTGACACCCCATAAGTCTGGCAACAGAGAAGAATCTAAGTGTAGTTTTGATGACTTTTTGGGACCCCAACTTGTATATGTTTATGCCCCCACAAAAGTAATTATACAAGCAGGTCTGAAAACTATTGATTCTGGCATTTCATGAATAGCTTAAGATGTTAACATTACAAATTGTTTATTATCGGTACTTATATGCACTTAATGATAAGGTTGCCAAATTCTAGATAAATTAATCTATAGTATTTTCATTATTAATCTATAGTATTTTCATTTTGATCAAATATTTATAATTAATCTCTCTGCAGTCACCCTCCCTCCCACTTTCCTCTTGACTCTCTCCTTCTTGGCCATGGAGGAAAGCAAAGGTCAAGGCTTACCACTCACCACATATAGGTGGGCGAAATGTCAAGGTGAAGCTTACTACTGTTATAATTAATCATTCAACTAATCTACCTTCATTTGAAGAATATTTACAATAAATTAGAATAAAGAAGATAGAAAATAAAAGGTAAAGTAAATGGTAGATTACCCTGGATAATAAGGAGTAGGTACCAAAAATGCCTCGCCGGGATCTGCCAAGCAAAAGGCAATTGTTTCATGAGCTCCGGTAGCTCCTCCATTCATAACAATGCGGTCAGGATCAAATGTAACTTTATTTCCTCTCACTTTTTCCATGAACTTTGCTACAGCCTGTATCGTAATGTCCAAAATTATTTAGCTATTACACATATATACTTAAAGATGAGAAAACATTTTTTTTCTTAATTAATTTATATTTCCTTACATTTCTAAATTCTGGCAGGCCATGATAGTCCTGAAAGATAGCTACCTCTCTGAACTCATTAACTCCTTCAGGAGTGCAAATGGAGGCTTTTGGGTTGTTTTTGAGCCAGTCTTGAATCAAATCAAAGCAAAGCTGCATTTCATATAGAAACAAAAATCAGTGACTATGTTCTGCTGAAAAATCTTCATGGAAATTCAAGAACCAGCAAATTAAAACATCATATTCAACCTAGCTAGTTAGTTACCTGATTCTCTGCAAGACCCATCTGGATAACCCCATTTGGATTCTCCGTGAGATGATGGGGATTACTGTCATAGGCTTTCCAGCCTTCAAAATATGGGGAGTCTTCACCATGTCCGTTGCTGCTTGCTATACTAGACAACAAGTGGTTATTCAACTTGAAAACCATTTTTTCTTCAAATTAATTCACCAGGAGTTTGTAACCAAGAATTTCAACAAGAGATGTTTTTGAGAGAGCAAATTTTTATAGAGAGTTTTGACTTTTGATGCAGTCGTAATTGCTGGCGTTAATACACGTATGTTGAGGTTAGGAAAACGAACAGAGACAAGCTTTATGCAAGAATGATAGTTTGCTGCCTTCATTCACCGAGTATTTATAGTCGCTGGCGTGAATATGAATTTCTTTTTTCTCAAATATCATGGATATTTGTGGTCGGAGATAGCCATGCTTTTTAAATTTTTCATAAATTAGTTAATGATGAAGATTCATCGTAGGTGGTTTTTTTGGCGCTTAAATTTCATGAAATTTTAAATTTTAAATTTTTACTTAACATTAAATTTTTATATATTTTTAAATTATTTTAATATGCTGATATAAAAAATAATTTTTTAAAAATATTATTTTGATATATTTCCGAATAAAAAACATTCTAAAACAACAATTGTTACCGTACTCTTAAACACTTTATTTTTGTTTATGATAAAAGTGTAGAATATTATAGAGGCTTTTTAGGGTGTTTTTTTTTTATTATTTGTGCCTTAGAGGTATTGAAAATAATTAGTTTCTGTTTGGGAATGGGATGAAGATTATATTTTAAAGTGTTTTTCACTTATAAATATATTAAAATAATATTTTTTTAATTTTTTAAAATTTATTTTTGATATTAGCATATTAAAAAGATTTAAATCACATAAAAAAATTTTAAAAATAAAAAAATAATAGTTAAACCACAATGTCCAACAAGCCTTAAGCATTATTATTGATCACATTGCGGGAATAGTTACAGAACATGCATGTTTATTATATTGTCTTGTTGTTTATTTGTAAGGAAAGCAATTTTCAACACCTACTGATAAACCGTTTTATTTGTTTGCATGATTTTTAAATGTTTGTCTCTAATTTGAAAAACTTGTCAACAAAATTCTTTTTTTATTTGCAATTAAAAAAACTAAGATTAAAGAGATAAAAAAAATAGTTTAAATAACATTAAAACATATTTCATAAAGAATCAAAATATCACTCTATCAGAAAATAATATAAATCATATCATGGTACCTCATCTATCAACTTAAACTATTATGTTGAGATGTTTCTTTGACATGGTATTAGAGTCTTAATGACCAAGTAGTCATGAGTTCGAATCTCATAATCTCTATTTATTTGATAAAAATTAAGCACAATGTGATTTGGGAATATGCAAATTTTAAACCCAAAGGACTTTCACTTGAGAGGATGTGTTAGAGAATAATATAAATCATATTTTTGTACCTCACCTAACAGCTTAAGCTATTGGGTTGAGATAGTTCTTTGACACACTCCATTATTCTCTTATATACATGTGTGTATGAAATTAAATTGAATATATCTTGTGTCTATACATGCATGCATCACTACTAGAATTTTACATATTACCAACGAATTATCTCGTCGATATTAAGATATTGATTCTATCAGAAAAACTTTTCTCGATAGAAACACAGACGGATATTGTTTGCCAAAAAAATTATCTTCGGTGATTTCTATTATGTCAGTAATTTCATCGCTAATTAAACTCACTAATAGATTTACATACGGAAAAAGCGCGCCACAAAAAAATTATCAGCATATTTCCATCAGTAACTCCAATGATGAGTATGTCATATCACCGACAAAGAGAATTGTTTGTAATTTTATTGGTGATTGATTTAATATTATCGACAAACTGATACCGTTTAAAATTTCATCGGTAATTCTAGTGAATTGTCAAACCCAACACCTTTGGGATTGACTATGTGTCAAGCCCGAGTGAGTAAGGGTAATACGAGTTGTCAGACCCAGCATCCTTGGGTCTGGCTGTGTGCCGAGCCCAATAGAGCACAGGTCCGGAAAGTTGTCAGACTTAATGTCCTTAAGCTTAGCTACATGTCAAGTCCAAGCGGACATGTGCTTGGCGAGCTATCAGACCCAACAACCTTAGACTTGGTTGCTCGCCTAACCCAATTAAGCATGGATCTAACGAATTGCCAGGTCCATCGCCCTTAGACTTGGTTGCACACCAAGCCCAATTAGACATGGGTTTGACGACCTTTTCGACCCACCACCCTTAGATGTGCCAAGCTTAATTGGGCATGTGTCTAGCTCATCGTCATACCCATTAACCGTGAGTTTGGCAGTATGCCAAGTATAAAGGGCTAAAAGTTTGAAGGTTAGTATAGGCCTCATAATGGGTCATAAGACTCTATTTGCTTATTTGTATAATATTAACATAAAATATTAATATCAGAGATATTCATATCTCCTTCCCCATTAATATTAATGTCAATAATATCTCATCCCATATTAACATGAGATGTCAGGAATATTTATCTCTAATAAGTGTTATAAGGGTAGAAGAACCTTTTAAACCCTTAGAAATATATTTTCTACAGGGTTCCAGAAGTATAAATATACCTAGATCATAAGTAAAAGGTCTATAATCTTTATTCTCAATAGAAATATATTTTCTACAGGTTCCAGAAGTATAAATATTCATAGATCATATAGGTAAAAGGTCTATAATCTTTATTCTTAATATAAATATATTTTTAATTTCATAGAATTCATTGTATCGAAACTAACAACTAATATTTTTATTCTTAAGAATAAATATTTATTCTCTTATTCATTGTAATAATATGTTTAAAAATTATTGATTTTATAATTTGAGGGTCCTAAAATCTCACCGAATAAGTCTTACAAGACTGTTTTGCATGTTATAGGTTTTCTACAAAAAGTTACAAGTGTGCTAAACTATTTTGATACTTTACCGAACATGAAAAAATAAAAAATAAAAACTTTTTGAAAAACAAGAATTCCTATTACATTTACGCTCTCCAAACCGTGCATATTTTTGCCCCAGCTGCTTCTGCTTGCCCTTTTGCTCTGTGGACCTCCAGAACTTTGATTGAAAGTTGGTGTCTCTAGAGGGTGGCCAAAAACCAGAAAGAGAAAGCACGGGCCGGGGTCATCAAACTAGAAGAGTTTATATTCGATTTGGATTTGAGTTTGCCTGTCAAGTGAATTGAATCTCATGCCTAATTTGTTGGCGATAGTGCATCTGCTTACTTTTTGATAGCGTAATAAGGTCGAACGCAATTCATGTAGGATTCCATTTCGAATATATTCGCTTCTATCAACAATCTCTACAACATGATCTCTGTGAGGTGTGTATTTATGACCTCTTACATAATTACATTACGTGAAGGGCCACGCTTTCGACTCCTCTTCAAGTGGGGACCTCTCTCTCCTCTCTTTCCACGTAAGATTTTTTTGCAATCTCGTGTAAAGTAAGTTGGCATACTAATTTGTCTATTTATGTTCTTTAACAGTCTAAAAATAACTGCAAATCTTCGGGAAACATGTTGTTTTAAAAATAAATATATTTGTGTTCGTGTTTTTAAAATGTTCTTCACCGAAAGTATATTCTTTCAGCTTGGTATGGGTCAACGTGCTATTGTCAAGGTCCATTGAATGTAAATGATGGCTTTTCCATCCATTTTCAACATAACCAAAATAAATGGACTGAAAGCCCAACTTAATATTCACTATTCTCTCAAGTCCAATGTCATATTTTACCTTCAACTGTAAGGATTCGTGGGATGAATCGGTTCCACAAAGACCCCGCATAATCTTACAAGATTGTGATCTTAGCAATGCTATTAGCCTGCCGAAGTGAGTGTTGCTTCTACAATTTATGAACTTCATTGCTAGATGATTGAATTGAGAGCGTTTCAAGCATGGACCAAACCCAACTGTTCCCAGCCCTTATGGTTTCTTGTAATCATGTATTTACTTAACAATCATTTTTTTTATTTATTGGAATGGGGTTTTTACCGTAGAAAAGAAAAGAAAAGAAAAAAAGAGTCACGTAAAATGGGAAAAATGAATTAATTATTTTCTTAATATCGGTTGTCAATACTATGCCATCTCATTAAGTCGCGATAAAACTCCAACTCAATATATTTTCATGTGAATGAATTATTACTTATGTTATCACATAAGAACTTAACCCGCCTTCTTTGAAGCAGGAGGAGTAGCAACACCTACTCCGCTAATCATGACGGTGTCCCCCTTATTCCTCCCCTACACTACGACTCTCGGTGGACAATATGGATCCATCCACACGTGGTCCACATATATCTTCACATGCACATTCAAACCTCTGGCCCCCGTTTTATAAATGCTCCCCAACGAGACGCACGCCAGAAACTCGTGCTAGCGGTTTATATGTCTGTTTTTGACTTTTTTCTAGTCTCAGATCAGACTGGCAGGCAAAAAGTTTGACCATGGTCCTTTCTTTTCTATGTTTCATTTTTTTTGCTGGCTTGAAATGAAATATTGCGGTGTGAAGCTTTTCGGTGTTCCACTTGGGAGTTTCTACAAACATGTGTGATTTATCCGCGCATAAATATATCCAATTAATTATACAACAAAAAATAATATAATGGGATACGTACGTACTCCAGTGCTCTTTAAATAAATATAATCAAATTTAGCTCGCAATTAAAGTAATTTGAAATGATATCGAGTACTGTAACAAAAATATACATACATTTATATTCTATAAATAAAGAAAATAAATAAATACTTGGTAATGAAGAAATTTCTAGTAGTTTTTGGATATATAGAATGAAACGTTATTGACAAGTATCCGATCGGATGGTTAATGCACAACAAGTGCGGTATCTTGACAAAGCCACTACACTACATTAATCGAAGATACTTTTCATGTACATAATTACAGATTAACCCAAAACAAAAAACAAAAAACACGACTTTTGAATACAAAAGCTAGACATATAATCACCAAATAGCAATCAAACAATATAAAACTTGACAAGCCCTTGATTTGGTAATGGAAAATGTTTCTGTTTGGAAGCATATAAAGGTGGTAAGAGAATATATTTAGGGGTTTTTGAAAATATGGTTGCGGTTGTTTTTTAAAATGTTTTTCACTTGGAAATGTATCAAAATAATATTTTTTTTATTTTTTAAAAATTATTTTTAACATTAGCGCATCAAAATGATCTGAAAATATCAAAAAATATTAATTTAAAATAAAAAATTTAATTTTTTTAAAATATTTTTAAAATACAAAAATAAATATATAATAATTAAAGATGGACGGTGGCTTTGATATACAGTGGATGCGTCAACAATGTGCATAGCACAAGGGTGGCTACTAATACAGGTCTTCCAGTGAGATTCTCATGCATGGTCCAAATATACGAATGTGACCACTTGGATCGAAGTTGTTTTTCTCTCTTACACTTTCAGTGGAATTTCACTTTTGTTCCTGTCAAAGTTCATAGAATAGAATTCGCACGTGGAGGGTTGAAACTTTCAAATTTGTTATCCGCACACGCCAATGAAGGAAGATCTTAAACTTGGGAGAGTGTGAATTACAAGGTTGTTTATACCGATAATCACATGTTATCCCCCTGCATTTTATTCTGTCAAATCGTACTCTATTTTGCTAGGAAGTAAAGGGTTGATTTGATCCAATGTAAAGTAGAAGCTATATATACTATTGAAGTTTCTGTCAGATCAGCCTCTCATTATTATTTTTAGGTCATTAGGTAGAGATTGAACACCATAATTAGTATTTGGCAGTGATTTGTTCAAATAAAAGTAAAAGTTTGGTACAAGAAATTTGTTTTTTATGTGATTTTATCTTTGAGTCATGTGGTTGTTTATATGATGGTCACTGGAGGCTTACATGTTCGTTAACTTCAGGACTCGTGGGATTAGTCGAGGTGCGCGTAAACTGGCTCGAACACCCATGTTAAACTAAAAAAAAAAAAGTTGGGTTTTGAAAGTTTTGGATGTTTGGTCGGCGTACTCTTAAGTTTCTTCCATTGAAAAAAAATTAAAGTAATTGATGACACCAAATTGCAAACATGAGGAACGTGAAAAATTCAATTGACATTCAAAGTAGAGGCAAAACACGTAAAGCTGAAAAAACATGTTGTCCGCTCCTCCTACATACGACTTTAGAAGAAGCTTGTTGCTCATTGAATTCGCTTCCTGTAAATATTTTCAAAAATACTTTTTTAACATAACACAAAATATATAATATAAATTCAAATCATAAACTTGAATAAAATATTTTAATTAATTATATATTCACAATTCCAGTTAAGTAAATATTTTTAATGATTTGCAATCTAATTGCACAAAAATTACCTTGTTTCAGACTTGTAAACAAACTATAGAGTTCAAAGTAAAGCTAGATAAAATAAAAAAATCCACAATTCTAAGAACTAGTTTTCACAAGTCAGTTAATTTGCCAGACAAGTTCTCTATTCCCTAGAAGTTTAGTTAAATCTTATCTATCGCATGACCCCATCCACAAACATACACATATATATCTGGAAGGATGAGAAAAGAAAGTAAGATAGAAACCAATCTGCATAATTCTTGATAAATAGTAGAAGAAGAAGAATTGTTATGTTTACATACCTTCGCCCTCTATCTACACCCACCCCACCTCCTAACCCCGTCGTAATGTATTTTTATAAAAATATTTTTTAATTAAAAATTTATTTAAATAAAAATTTTAAATTTAATATTAATATATTAAAATCATTAAAAAAACATCTAAATTTTTTTTTCAATTAAAAAACATTTCAAAACAAGTTGAACAGTAAGAACAAATACGCCTTTAATATTGTTTTTATTTTTTATTTTTTATGCACATTATTAAATTGTTATGTTTATTATACATGAACATATTAAAAATAAAAACCTAACTCAGTCCCGCACTCGCCAGGGACTCGAACCAAGGTGATTATATAATACGAAACCCGAATCCGGTGCGATCTGAATGGGTACTCGGGAAGGCAAAACACTAATAAGCTGACCAATTGCTACCATATCTAGCATAAAAAACCAATCTTCGGATAAACTTGCACCAAAGGGAAATGTTTATACGAGACACCGATGATATCAGCTGAGAGGACACAGTGGTTTATTTGTGTAGCAGTATATAACAATGCCAATGAAGTACAATTGCCCTATCCAAAACAGTATACATTTCAAGACATTCACTTCACTTCTTCATGAGAAGAACCACTGTGTGTGCCGCTATACTTCTATTCTCACCAAGGCTATCCACTTTTTCATGAGTTTTTGCTTTCAAATTTACAACAGAGGGGTCTGCTCCTAGCAGCTCAGACAAATTGGCCCTGATCGACTCCTTGTGTGGGCTCAGTTTTGGCCTTTGAAGAATCAAGGTAGCGTCCAAGTTTCCAATCTCGTAACCTGCCTCGTGCATAAGTCTCACCTGAAATGAAGCATAGGATAAGCTTTGGTTATTACAGATAACTGAACTGCTTAGAGTACCTCACATTACGATTTCCCAGGTTTCAGAAAGTTAGATGAAATCATTTTCAGATATAAACGTAATGGACGGTGGTTTCCAGGATAGATTATCCTGTCAGGTTGTTATCCAGATATGTATATAAAAAGATTCCTTGATGTCGGTACTCACAAGTCATTATCTCACATCTAAATGTAAACGCCAGTACACCACTCCAGTGGAGAACATCCCGCCCAACGATTTCAGATGTTTATCACAGTAGTTAATGTTCAAGAATGCCACAAGAGAGTAACTATAAGAAGTTTGATCGTCAAAGGCTTGTTCCAAAACCTCTTTAGGCTACATTTAACTGTCACCGATGCGAATGGGGAAGTGATAGATGGCGCAAAGATTGAAGGAAAGAATAGCTTACCTACCAAAGAGATTGAAGGGGAGGCATATTAGAGACTTGGATGGTGAAACTGTTATAGTTTTAACTAGTTTTGGTAAGAAAGGTGGTTATGCAGTTGAGTCAAAACAGCTAGAAGGTCACAATTTTAACAACTCTACAAGGATCAACTCCCATCACTGTAACATAATTCATTGAGGAACAACATTGATATTCTCATCTTTCCTCTCAAAAATTTCTCTTTGTATCCTAAATTCGCAAATTTGTTTCTGCAAGTCCTAGGAATATGCATCACCAAGACATTATACATGTTTGAAGGTAGGATTGCCAAGAAAACACATGGGAAAACGGATACATCGCACAAATAGATGAGTTAAAAAACACATGCCAATGCATAATTTTTGCAGGGAATAATACAAGTAAAACCTTCAAAAGGTGATATCAAGACTGATATGGTGAAAGCTTGTCTGCTGTTTTCTACCGGTTACAATAAACTTTAAAAAAAATACACTATAATCGATGCACGGAGGCCCAGCCAAAGCAGAGACAAACATTTTATACCGAGAATTTAACGGTGACAGGCTACTGTGGGGTGGTGCCATTAGCACTACACCAAGTTCTAATATCGCTCTACTTCTCTCTAGATCTATCTTTCTCTCTTAATAATAGTGGAGTGCTATCAACACTTTTCTGCAGTGCTAAAGGCCCCACCCGCTTCTTTAGGGATGTATACATCATATAGACAGCGTCACTTTTATCTTTTTCAGGACATACATATCATGCAAAGGTAATTTCCTATGACGAATCCTTGCCCGCCCTCCCCTGAACTCCCAAGTCAAACCAGAAACAACTGAAGTTGTTCCAAGCACGGGTTTCATTTCATCGGCATCAATCAGGAAGCATAGAGATTTTAGAGCCCCACTAGAATAACTTCTTTGTAGATTATATACTATACCTTTAAATGCCAATTCATGCAGGGGAAGTAAAGCAGTTAGAAAATCACGTTGCTCAATTTAGGGTAACTCCAATTCAACTCGAACATGTGTCTGCTATTGCCTATGAAAGTGTAGATATTCTTTGTTTCTTTCATAGCAATAGAATCTTTCTTATCCTCAACTTGAAGTAAGCAAATCTGATTTATTCATTGTGTTCATAGCAGAACAAATTCCTCAAAGCATCTTGACTAGCACATCTGAACCTGTGAGTGATTTGCTACTCCTAAATGAGCGAACACAGTTGAATCTATACTAAGTATTGACAATGAATACACGTAAACATTAAGAATACACAAACGAATTTAAGAAACAACCAAGAACCCATAAAATACTTAACTAATAGTCATGACTAGTATATAAAAACTCACAGCTTCTTTGATAAAAACAGATGAAGGTGCTCCTTTCCATTTAGGATCAGAATCAGGGAATATCTGCCCAATATCAGGGAGCCCCAGTGCACCCAATATTGCATCCACAACACAATGAAGTAACACATCCCCTGCAAGCAATTCAATGAAACTACTTTAAACAAAATCATATCCCAATTGGTTCCCATAAAAAAAATAACCCCAAAAGGATGATCAGAGCCCGAATCTTTTTAAATCCCAAAACTCTAACTTCGAACTCAAGCATTCAATTGATATGGAATCAATAGAAAAAAAAATAAAAAAACATCGAGAATCAATCAAAATTTTACCATCAGAGTGAGCTTCACATCCTCTATCATGTGGCACATCAATCCCACCTATAATCAAAGGGTACCCAGGTTCCAGCCTATGGAGATCAAACCCATGACCCACCCTAAAAGGCAAAATCCTGGATGCTTTGCTAGAAGTTGCAGATCCCTCTACTTGTGTCGCAGTAGTACTCGCAGCTGAAATTGAAAGTCCGGTTCTTTTTTGAATTGGTAAAGTGAACTTGACATGGCTAGTGGTGTAAGTACCAGGTTGTAACGAAAGAGAGACACTTTTGTTGTTGTGGGCTTTGGTCGCTATTATAGAATATGAAGTATACAGGTTTGTGGCCATGGCCATTGTGATTTTGTTTTGCAGAAGAAAAACGGGTTCTTTTTGTGACTGTTGTTCTGTGTGAAGAGTGTTTTGTGGTGTTCAAGCCGGTAGGTTTGTTTTGTTTGGTAATGGAGATTTGGCAGAGTACAATGTTTTATAAGCTGATGGTACAAGCTCGTGAAAGATGGTGGAGGAACAAAACTTAATTTAGGGGGGGCTTGTAGATGCTTGGGGGTAAACAGAATCAAAATTTTGACTTGTGTAGGAAACACCTTTTGTAACCAAACTAAATTTGTGGCCCGCGCTGCAGCAAGCAAATCTTAATTAAATGGTTACAAAAACATTCAGACGAGGCAATCTTGTCTCAAA
>Ga0307515_10014238_pt1 | contig 14778 bp, 13 predicted proteins | sample 17_EM_MG_FD_194513 | JGI IMG/M metagenome (GOLD analysis project Ga0307515, IMG submission 194513) | Populus trichocarpa ectomycorrhiza microbial communities from riparian zone in the Pacific Northwest, United States - 17_EM | ecosystem: Host-associated > Plants > Roots > Unclassified | place... | reverse complement strand
CTATTGCAGAAAGCCTCGTTGCGAGTTGACCATGGTCTTAGATGTGTTTGAGGTTGTGATGCTTGTTGGTGCTTGTTTCCTCGTCAATTACATAACCGCGGATTCAAAAACAAATTGGGCTGAGGGGTATACACTCATCTCATTTTACCTTATCATTGTGAGTGCGCCGTGGTCCATTGAAGCGAGTCCCAGCGATCATCTTAACGACACCAAATCCACTCACCGATGACTGACAACCTTCCAGGCGCTAGTAGCTTGGTTCTACCACGGGCAAGACGTTATACATGAAATGGTCAAGTGCTCTGCTCTCACTTTGGTTAGCGGTAATGGAACTACAAGCGCTGCGATCGAGAGTTCCCACCACTAGTATCAGTAATCTAGGGTCTCCGATGTCTCATTATTTAAGGATGAATAGACGCACGAGTCCTTTCCTATTCTGTTTACCTTACCCAAAGCGGCTCCTTTGTGATCTCTTTTGACCGAGCCACCAAAGTCCAGATGTCAGGAGCACGCGAGGCCATCTTCCCGACGCGTATGGCGCTGACGAATACCAAGCTTCGCCTCAAAGGCGCACAGACTGGCCACTCGTTGCTCGCCAAGAAGCGCGATGCGCTGATGACTCGCTTTCGGGCGATCCTTCGCAAGGTGGACGAGGTGGGTGGTATATACTCACTATATTATCGGCTGAATCGCTATTTCGTTATCTGTTACCGTATCATGTTCGGGTGGCGCATCATCCCCTTCCCCTTCTCATGGAATTACGCCCACAGGCCAAGAGGAAGATGGGGCGTGTGATGCAGCTAGCTTCGTTCTCGATGGCCGAGGTCACGTATGCGACGGGCGACATCTCGTATCTGGTGCAGGAGCAAGCAAAGACGGCATCTTTCCGAGTCAAAGCCTCGCAAGAGAATGTATCCGGTGTAGTACTACCTACGTTTGAGGTAGACCGAGTCGGGGCTAGTGGTGCGTCTAGGCAGCAGTGATGCAAGTAGTAGTGTCGGACCTTACGATGAGAAACCCCACTCAGACTTCAACCTCACTGGCCTGGGACGAGGAGGTCAGCAGGTCACGAAGGCCCGAGAGGTTTATGCTAAAGCCTTGGAGACACTTGTTGAGCTCGCTTCGCTCCAGACCGCTTTTATGATCCTGGATGAAGTCATTCGAGCCACGAATCGACGCGTTAATGCTATAGAACATGTAATCATACCCCGGTTGGAGAACACCATCAAGTTTATCATCTCGGAATTGGATGAAATGGATCGTGAAGAATTCTACCGGTACGAATTATTATCCTACTACACTTGGGTTCAATAAACTGACCTCAGCGACAGGTTGAAGAAAGTCCAAGGAAAGAAGAAGCGTGATGCAGAAGCTGCTGAAGCACTTAAAAGGCAACTCACAGGTGTGGAGGGGGCGGCACAAACAGCAACTCCTGAATACGAAGTCCCGACGGAATCCAGCAACTTACTCAGTACGAAGGACGATGATGTTATTTTCTGATGTTCGTTATTGTACCTTGTCTCGTTGTCTCGATTGGCACGAATATTATCCTTAGTGTTCCTGGCCATGAATCTCGGACCTTAATTGTAGGGATGATGCAAGAGAGTGCGGTAGTGGGTCGGCAGATCGTTGAAAAGAGGTGGTGAAAGAACGAGTAGTTGGGATGCCAGAGACGAGGATAGCGAAGGTCGTCAGCGCGGATCCAAAAAGAGAGGAGGGGGTTTCGAGAACGAAACAGTAGCCCGGCGGGGTTCTTTTTGCGGTGGCGCCTCAATTCAATGCCGTCCTACTCGGAGGTACGATCCCATCAATTGACAAGTTTCAAGCTTACTTGGTCACATACCTGTGGGTGATTGGACGAATGAGTCTGGATGTGGCGTCTCCTTTGCAGCCCTCCTTGAGAAGGTACTCATATCAGATGGAAACTATAATCAAATTACCAAACCAATTGACGCACTCGGGACAGGGCCAATCTCCAGGAGGATGCATTGGAGACTTTCGATCCTGGCTGTCAGACCAACGTGATCTTCCAACGACAATTCTCAGTAGTCAATCTAATAAACCAAATATTAGGTAGCTTCAGTAGTACACCCATATAGGGCACTCCTCCTGCGCAACATCTATTTGGTGACAGAAATGCCTAGAGCTGCCTACCCATGTGTTGGGTGAGTGTGACTCATCACACGTCGTACTTTTGGTGTTTTATGTTTCGTTCCTGTTTTGTATATTTAGTGCATTGTTTGCCCATATATACTTTACGGTTTTCTCTCTACTCTCTCCAGCGTTAGGTCTGGTCGTGCTCGTTCAACAGGTTATGAGCCCTGCGCTCAGCCTGCGCAGTCGTCCAGACCGTTAGCAGCAACTTGGACGCCACCTGCGCTCCGCCTGCGCCGCCTGTCCCCACGACCACCACGTCCATCCAGACTGCTTAACAGCGGCCTGGACCCCTTCACCTTTCGCCTGCAGAAGAGCACCGCCGTCCGAGTATAGCACCTCGTTAAACTGCCTGAGCCTAGCATCTCGGTAAACTGCTGCTGGGGTAATGCCCGGCCCGAGCTGCACCTCGTAAAACTGCTGCTGGGTTGCATGAGTAGCACCTGGCCTGAGCTGCAACTCATGAAACTGCTGCCAAGAGCATGGCACCCTGTCCTGAGCTGCACCTCATAAAACTGCCGCCGAGAACGCAAGCATGACACCTCGTCCTGAGCTGCATCTCATGAAACTGCTGCCGGGTACCTGGCCCGAGTATTGCACCTCGTAAAACTGCTATTCAGACCGGAAGCTCAGACCACTGCCCCTGCAACAGCTGACCCTCTGTGCCACAGCCGACACCACTCATTCATGCCCACTCCATTCCCCCTCCGACGCACCCCCCCGACGCCATTCTCTTCACCAGTCACATGGCTCTCTATATAGGGGTCGTGTGATGCGTCAGGAGGTCATGCCGATGGGCTATGACTTATCACAGTCACCTGCCTTGCCACTGGTCCACTGCAACCGCAACTAGCTCCCCCAGGTGGCTCCTGTTTAATCAGCCGAAGTCCTCATCCTCTTGAGGCATCCCCTCACCTACCGAACCTAGCCGTGCCGACCAGCAATGACACCACAGTCATGCCCCTTGTTTAGCACCCTTGGAGGTCAGTAATCTGTGCCAGTCTGGGTGCTAGGCATTAGGGGGCACCATGAACTGTGTGTGCAGTGTGCAGATACGGGCCGGTAGGAACCATGGAGGTTGGGAAAGCCGAGTCAAGAGGCAAAGAAAGTCGCGGGAGGTCAGTTCCGCGCAATGAAGTCGTGGGAAGGTTAGTACAGCCCAAGGAAAGTCGCAGGAGGATTGGTACCACGCACTAGAAGTCGCAGGAAGGTCAGTACTGTGCAAATGGAGTCACGGGAGGGCCAGTACCATGCAAAGGAAGTTGCGGGAGGTCAATACCACGTAATGGAAGTCACGGGAAGGTTAGTACCACGTACTGGAAGTCGCAGGAAGGTCAGTACTGCGCAAATGAAGTCGCGGGAAGGTCATTACCTGCGCAAGGAAAGTCGCGGGAGGTCAATGCCGCGCACTAGAAGTCGCAGGAAGGTTACTACTGCGCAAACGAAGTCGCGAGGGGTCATTACCGCGCACTGGAAGTCACTTGTCAAGAGCAGAAGTGTCGTCGCCACCCTGCGAGATCCCGACAACTGCCCGCCTTGCACTCAGGGGATCGCGTGATGCGTCAGGAGGTCGTAATTATGGGTTGTGACTTATCACTTGCCCCCGTTCGTTCAGATCAGTGCTACCTCCATGTCCACCATCGATGCGACCGACCCGCTGCTCTTGTGTGGCCCCTCCTCATCCGCCGTTGCTATAATGCCAAGCCCGCTGCGCCCGTGTGCCCCTCGTCTGCCTTCACCACTCAACGCGATCGACCTGCGTCCCACCCCCCCTTTTCTGTTGTTCATGGCCTGCTGCGCCCTTGTCCGTTGGCGACCCGACCCGACCTGTTGTGCCCGGCCCTCATTCTCTTTCGCCGCACCTCACGATCTGCTGCTGGTTGTTTGTCAGGCTTGAATCGCTGTGATACTCACCGATATCTGACGTGGGCTGATCTTTGTGCTACCACTACAGTGGCTTCAGCCATGGCTACTCAGCCATACCTCCGCTCGTGCCTGTGCCCACGACCGTGGCCCCTTCCTCTTCTGCCCTAATACCGCTTGTGCCCTTTCCTCTTCTGCCCCACCACCGTACCACCATGGACCTCTTTCGTCTGCCGCTCTTACCACATCCCCAGGCCCTGCCGATGTTCCCTCCCGGAGCCTCGAACTCGCTTGTTTCTCTCTGTTTGCTTGGCTCTCATGCTTGGGGGGTCGTGTGATGTGTCAGGGGGTCGTGTTGAGTGAGTGTGACTCATCACACGTCGTACTTTTGGTGTTTTATGTTTTGTTCCTGTTTTGTATATTTAGTGCATTGTTTGCCCATATATACTTTACGGTTTTCTCTCTACTCTCTCCAGCGTTAGGTCTGGTCGTGCTCGTTCAACACCATGGGACCTCATATCATAGTCATTCTCTTTCTGTCCAATGATGGCATCTCATTTTTGGTGGAAGGAGCCAGTGATTCGCTGACCCGGTGTGTCTACACCTCCCACACTTGTGCTTGTGTTCGCCCCACCCCCTCTCACTCTCCCTCTCGATCTCAGCCCTGACAATTGCTCCCCACTCTGCCTGACTTCTCCCCTTGTGACTTAGCCGATTGCGAGTTTTTGGTATTCATACAGAGTAAAAAATACTATAATTTCTTTTCCATTCTATTGTGTGAAATATGTACCAGGAAACCTAGAAATAAATGGGTGAACACCAGCTTTTGGACTGGTATGTTTAGTAAATGAAAAACAGGTTACCAGTTATTGAAACTGGTATTACCTGCCTCATCTGCAGGATACCAGCTCTTGTTTTGCCCAGGAGGGAGGTGTGTGATTAAAAACTGGTTATGTCATGCCCCATATCCGCCATGACATTTCCAGCCTCATGGGAATGGTCCAGCGCGTTGCCTTCCCCTTTTGGCACTGGCACTCAGCTCACTGACACGCAATGGCCCTGCTACTCAGTCTGCAGAGACCTCACCCTATCCCTTCTAGTCTGTTTCCTTGTCAACCCATTTCCAATCATTTCTTTTATTTCTTTTTCTTTAACACTCGTGTAGCCCGTGGCTAGTTCCTCAGTTTGAGGATCAACTAGAGTACTGGTCCCCACTTCTCATTCCTTCTCATTCATCTCTAAGTCCATTCCCAACAATGACAGGTCATCATTGGTAGTCAATGGTACTATACAGTATACGCCCGACCTTGGCCCCGACATCCACCTCCAACCGGACATGGCTTGACAGGTTACCAACCTACTCATCTGGTTGAACCAGTTCCAGGAATGGGTATATGTGCATGGAAAAGCAGTGATACCAGTAGATTTAGCAGGTATCACCAGATATGTAGCTGGGTTCTCCACCATGCTTGGGTACTGGTTTGAGTATCCACAGAGCTTCTCAATAGCGGATCTAAATATGCACACATGCACGGCCACCACGGCCACAACCACCTCACCCTCCCACTTCCATTTCCAAATCGAATGCCGGCGAAAATACTGATTCGCCATCTCTTGACAGCGGGAAGGTCCCCCACGGATCGTGGATTATCGGAAGGACGCTCTTCAGGTGAAGGATCACGGAGGCTAAGGCCACAGCCTTCAAATCCGGCCAACAAGTCGATCAGTAGCTCTCACCGCACCATGTCTGCGGAACCCAGGCAAACCCTCACAATGAGGCATGCTGGAAGTACAACTCCAAATCAACAGACAACGGCCGAAGACGTCGAGAATAACGTAGAGAAATTGATGACGGACAGAAATACACCAGGCTTCCTCCAAAGAGCTCATGGAAAGCATCTCGGGCATATCCCAACGATTAGACAAAGTATGGTTGCCGTATTAACGCAGTCTTGTGCGTTTCGTCACCACCCGACCTGGGTTTGGGGCACTTTGGCTGACTGTAGCAGGGCTCAATATCCTTTTCGTGTTTTTACCGTTATCCTGGATTGGTCATTTCCTTCACTGGCCCGACAAGGTCACTTTTGCTCATCAGTTTCATCCGCATTCAAAGCGTGAGGAGACCTGACGTGCCACCAGTGTCTTTTGTGGCGCTGATTCCTTTAAAATCGATCTTACAATTTGGAGGCTTTCAAATGAGGGCATACTTGGGAGTTCGGATTGGTGATTTATTGATTGTCACTCTCGGCAAGTTCGTGGTTGGCCTTCTCTCCACCTCACATTATTCTGACTCCCTATTAGCATTGTAGAGGCCATTCTCACTATCATTTTATTGGTCAAATGCGAGATTAAGCTCGTACAATCGACTGTAATCGGGGTCGTCTTGTTACAGCTCCTATTTGTTACCGGTGTAGGTTTCCTTACCGGAGGAACCCGCACCGTTGAGCAGGAGTTACACACCACAGCTACCCAACTCAATCATTCTTTGCTCGCCATGGGTGTACTGGCCACCATTATACCCGCCGTTATGCTCTCTGCTAGCGTGAGAATCGGCGCAACTAGCGTAGATGAGGTCGTGACCGATATTAGTCGCGCGAACTTTCTTCATCTATCCAGAGGTATGGCCATCATCCTGCTATTCGTGTATGTGACGTCGCGGTGGTACTTGTACGATCCTCCCGGTGAGGACAACGCCCTCCAGCTGGACCATCGTGCTCCCAAAGCGCTCCACGACGAGGAGGAACAATGGAGAAACCATCAACCAGTCCTCGGACCGGGGTTCTGTATGATCATGCTCCTTGTGGCTGCCGCCCTTGTTGCAGTCACAGCGGAGTGGGTACGTATGGTAATCAGTGCATTCTACTCTCGCTTATATTCCTTTCAGCTTGGTGATGCTGTCAACTTTGCGTCAGAGTCAGACATCACTGAAGAGTGGTTCGGTCTTATTCTGTTGCCACTCGTATCATTTTCTGGCGATGGACTTATCAGCTTCTCTTACATGATCCAACGTACTTTCTTCCATTACGGCCATTCGCCCCATACCCTCGCGGACGCAAAACCCATCGACCTTGCGATCCAATTTGCCCTGTTTTGGATTCCAGTTCTCATCTTACTGGCCTGGGCCCTTAACAAACCCCTGACTATGGTCTTTGGTGAGTAATTTCTATTGCAGAAAGCCTCGTTGCGAGTTGACCATGGTCTTAGATGTGTTTGAGGTTGTGATGCTTGTTGGTGCTTGTTTCCTCGTCAATTACATAACCGCGGATTCAAAAACAAATTGGGCTGAGGGGTATACACTCATCTCATTTTACCTTATCATTGTGAGTGCGCCGTGGTCCATTGAAGCGAGTCCCAGCGATCATCTTAACGACACCAAATCCACTCACCGATGACTGACAACCTTCCAGGCGCTAGTAGCTTGGTTCTACCACGGGCAAGACGTTATACATGAAATGGTCAAGTGCTCTGCTCTCACTTTGGTTAGCGGTAATGGAACTACAAGCGCTGCGATCGAGAGTTCCCACCACTAGTATCAGTAATCTAGGGTCTCCGATGTCTCATTATTTAAGGATGAATAGACGCACGAGTCCTTTCCTATTCTGTTTACCTTACCCAAAGCGGCTCCTTTGTGATCTCTTTTGACCGAGCCACCAAAGTCCAGATGTCAGGAGCACGCGAGGCCATCTTCCCGACGCGTATGGCGCTGACGAATACCAAGCTTCGCCTCAAAGGCGCACAGACTGGCCACTCGTTGCTCGCCAAGAAGCGCGATGCGCTGATGACTCGCTTTCGGGCGATCCTTCGCAAGGTGGACGAGGTGGGTGGTATATACTCACTATATTATCGGCTGAATCGCTATTTCGTTATCTGTTACCGTATCATGTTCGGGTGGCGCATCATCCCCTTCCCCTTCTCATGGAATTACGCCCACAGGCCAAGAGGAAGATGGGGCGTGTGATGCAGCTAGCTTCGTTCTCGATGGCCGAGGTCACGTATGCGACGGGCGACATCTCGTATCTGGTGCAGGAGCAAGCAAAGACGGCATCTTTCCGAGTCAAAGCCTCGCAAGAGAATGTATCCGGTGTAGTACTACCTACGTTTGAGGTAGACCGAGTCGGGGCTAGTGGTGCGTCTAGGCAGCAGTGATGCAAGTAGTAGTGTCGGACCTTACGATGAGAAACCCCACTCAGACTTCAACCTCACTGGCCTGGGACGAGGAGGTCAGCAGGTCACGAAGGCCCGAGAGGTTTATGCTAAAGCCTTGGAGACACTTGTTGAGCTCGCTTCGCTCCAGACCGCTTTTATGATCCTGGATGAAGTCATTCGAGCCACGAATCGACGCGTTAATGCTATAGAACATGTAATCATACCCCGGTTGGAGAACACCATCAAGTTTATCATCTCGGAATTGGATGAAATGGATCGTGAAGAATTCTACCGGTACGAATTATTATCCTACTACACTTGGGTTCAATAAACTGACCTCAGCGACAGGTTGAAGAAAGTCCAAGGAAAGAAGAAGCGTGATGCAGAAGCTGCTGAAGCACTTAAAAGGCAACTCACAGGTGTGGAGGGGGCGGCACAAACAGCAACTCCTGAATACGAAGTCCCGACGGAATCCAGCAACTTACTCAGTACGAAGGACGATGATGTTATTTTCTGATGTTCGTTATTGTACCTTGTCTCGTTGTCTCGATTGGCACGAATATTATCCTTAGTGTTCCTGGCCATGAATCTCGGACCTTAATTGTAGGGATGATGCAAGAGAGTGCGGTAGTGGGTTGGCAGATCGTTGAAAAGAGGTGGTGAAAGAACGAGTAGTTGGGATGCCAGAGACGAGGATAGCGAAGGTCGTCAGCGCGGATCCAAAAAGAGTGGAGGGGGTTTCGAGAACGAAACAGTAGCCCGACGGGGTTCTTTTTGCGGTGGCGCCTCAATGCCGTCCTACTCGGAGATACGATCCCATCATTTGACAAGTTTCAAGCTTACTTCGTCACATACTTGTGGGTGATTGGACGAATGAGTCTAGATGTGGCGTCTCCTTTGCAGCCTTCCTTGAGAAGGTACTCATATCAGATGGAAACTATAATCAAATTACCAAACCAATTGACGCACTCGGGACAGGGCCAACCTCCAGGAGGATGCATTGGAGAACTTTCGATCCTGGCTGACCAACGTGATCTTCCAACGACAATTCTCAGTAGTCAATCTAACAAATCAAATATTAGGTAGCTTCGGTAGTACACCCATATAGGCCACTCCTCCTGCGCAACATCTATTTGGTGACAGAATGGCTAGAGCTGCCTACCCATGGGACCTCATAGCCATTCTCTTTCTGTCCAATGATGGCATCTCATTTTTGGTGGAAGGAGCCGGTGATTCGCTGACCCCGGAACCCGATTGACTGCATCGATTCTCCTTCACACGCCACAGCCTACAGGAAGCGGTATCACCGAATGTGAGACTATGAGTGGAGGACCTTAAGCGAGGGAGCTTATCCGGTGGAAAGGGACCTCAGCAGGCCACAGACAACAAATGCCGCATCTCAAATCACTGTGAGCTGAAACATTGTAGAATAGCAAAGCGAGAAGTTACTGGGTGCTTCGATATACAGTTCGGACCGCTGTGGCCGTGGCTTTTTATTCTGTGTGAATGTAATGAGCGGCCAGATCTCAGTGGATCGTTCGTGCCCCTTACCATGAGCATTTAAGGTTCTTGTGGGCCAGCTAGCTAATTGAACCTATCGGTGTAGCGCCTGCGGTTCAGGCCATAGGAAGAAGAGCGGTCGCACTGGTTGGAATAAATCCAGGGAATCAGGACCTATGTCTTTCCGCAAGGACTAGCCTCCTCCACTGTGGACCGTCTGGCAGAGACTTCTAATGCTCGTGGAGGTGGCCCTAGAAGTAGCAAATACATATAAGCTGTGTGAGAGAGCAGGAAGCAAAGAAGAGAGCCCGGGTGATCGACACATAACACGCCTATCATAGTGTGAATTGGTGTGTAAGGCCCATTAAGGTTACACGTAAACTCGTTTGCACAAACTAGGAGCATTTGCTTGATTTAACTATTGAGCAGCCCCTTCGGTCTGGCAAGGACTGACAGCAACCAGGCCCAATATGGAAAGGAGTCGGTCCTCTCCGGCGTTTCGGCGGTTCGAGGTGGGAGAGGGCTGTTGTCCGCACGGTAGCTTTAAGTATTATGCACCGCAGCCTAGTGCCACCTCCGAACTTTGACTCCTCATGAGCTCGCCTGTCACTCCCTCTCTGCCCAACGTCGAAGTGCGAAATGAGGAAATTATCGCAGCGGAAGCCGCCTTCCCAGAAGCAAATCAGTCAAACTTCCGGGATTGTTACACAAGGGCCCTTGGTCGCCTTCGTGAGGGAGAGGCCGTGCTTCCTGACTTGCTCGATGGCCTGTTGGTTCGCCAGCCCAAATATCGCCAATGCCCCTTCAGGGGCTGTGGAAAGCACTTTAAGCGAAGAGATAGAGCAAGGTCTCATATAAGAAAGCACCTTGATGACCGTGCGTATACGTGTTGTGGGGATTGCGGAGATACTAAGTGGTGAGTATCAAGGCATCAGCATATTCGATGAGCGGTTAACGGCATCCCCCATGTAGCCAGCAACAATTCTTCTCAGTGGCGGATCTCAATACGCACCGGAACCAGCAGTTATACGAATGCGAACGTTGGTAAGGGTTTCCCACCGTCGACGTTCGATCCCTTGCCTGAATTCGTCAATCCGATAGTCATCGTGCCATCCTACAACACAACAAACGCCGCCACGCAAGATCCCAAAGGTGCCGGAACGCTCAACTGCTCGTTCGCGGAGAGATGAGGGAAGAATAAATCAAACAGACGTCAATGACACAATGACATTCTACGATTTCATATACATCTTAATTCATAAGACGTGCTCGCATGTGTCCCGATCCTCTTGTGCCCTCTTTGGATAGGAGCGGTTATCTTTGCATAGAATAGCACGAAACCTTATACCTCAAACAGTAAGAATTCGATTTTGGAAACAATTCAAAGGAGTCACGCGCTCGCAGGTTATGTCATTTGTCCGACTCGAGAATGAGGGTAAAAGAACCTCTCAATAGGAGATAAGGGACGTTCAGGCGGACAGATGGCGCTTCGATATCTCGGGCCCTTTTCCCCCGATCACTCGCGATACTGCCATGAGCAGGTGGCGAATAAGACCGCCATGAGTGGCCGAGGAGGTTGATAAGGCGCCTAACAGACGGTCCAAGGAGGAAAGGTAAATTCTGTGGGTGGAGGTACGACCGGGGATGGAACAGAACGGTTGGGCGCATAATGTCACTGGGGAGCCTGGCAGACCTTGTGTCTAGGAGGGGCTTTGAGCTGGCATTGTGCAACGGGAGGATTACTATTACTTCATCCAGAATACCAGAATATATTGGTACGTTTACCCGTCTCATAGAGATGGAGAACAAATCAGCTGGACGGGACCAGAACTTGAATCCTCCCAACAAAAATCCGAGTGATAGCATCGTAATGGACCAATTTAAGGGTATTTTGATGGGAGGTGTACTAAGAGTGACATTCGTCATTCAAAAACGTGTCTGCTTGCGGGCCCCACTGATGGAAATCACGTCACGTATCCGATAAGGGTCAGACCAGCGCTTGAAGCACAGCTATGATATTCCATAAAATCACAAGGATCGCAAGATTTGTCTCAAACACGAAGAGGTCTTGTCCCTGGCCTGGGCTGAGAAAGATTGACCCCGCAGCCCTCCGAAGGAGAGAAGCCAGGTGGGTGAAATACAGCCCAATGATCCTCCGCTCATATCTACGTTTTGCGGCGACGGCAAAGTCGAGCATCTGGATGAAATAATTGATGTCTCTGTCATAAGACACGACAAGTAGCAAGGCGAGGGCAATGTATAGACCTAGGGATCCCCAGTTCAGGTTTCTCTGATTTTGGCTGGTGGAATAATGCCGGATCGGTTTGGGGGGAAGTCCAAGTTGTGGGTTCGGAACTTACCTGAACGTCACAATCTGAACGTCACAATTATCGAGGCGCCTGCGCCTTCCTGCATCTCTTCTCCTCTAACGCACAGGATGAAAATAATATCACCAAACCGGATATTGGCAGCTTGTACTGTGGGGACAGTTGGGTTAGGGAGCAAAGTGCGAGGGAGTATCAAACCAGCCACCGAATAGGTTTCTGAGCGTGTTTTCGCAGGCATTCTTGAACCTTTGGACTAAATCTACTACGGTGACTGGCCTAGACTATTTAATGGATGCGTTGAAAGAAGAAAATCGAGAAGGGCGAGGAGTGATTACCGGTAAATCCAGCTTCTCACCGAATCTACGAATTATTGACACGTATTAGTATCGAATCACATCTCTGTGTGAGTTGGATCAAGTTATATATCCGGAGGCACCTCTTAGACGACACAAGAACAGAGTGGACGATCCGTCAATGTGGGGCGTTATGCCAATGAGCACGTTCTTTACTTTGAGGAACACAAGATGGACCCTTGGAGCTCGTGATATATTATTTACGAATCCGTGAGCCCATTCGTCTGTCTTTTTGATATGGCCCTTATCTGCAGTGTTTTATCTGCATTTTTTCGACACGGAAAGGTAATAGAAACAGCTCGTGGTGATGGTATCTCACAGGTGGCAATCGATTTCACGATAGAGAGACTTGACGAAGGTGAATGGGTTAGTGCATTTCTGCAATATGGAGGTCACCATCCAACAATTCCAGGTACACGTATTTCCTCAAGGATATGTTCGTCAGGACCGACTCGTACCGCCACTAGACCGACTGAAGTGGGGCATGTAAGTACCCGCCGGCCGGACTCTGACTGGAACTCAGCAGACCACCCACAGAGGGAGAATTCTGACGGAGGTCAAATCAGCTCCAACAATCATTCCTATGTGGATAAAAGGTACATGGATCCCTCTCCCATCCACCCCAATAGCTCACTCGCTCATCAGGGTTTGAGGGGCTGATGCCAGAAAGCCGAGGGTTCCCACGGTTGATACCGCGAATGGGAGCTGGAATAGAGGTCCACTTTGGCGACCCAGCAAGTCTACGTGCTGATGTCGTATTGCTCCGGAGGCAATGGGAGCACAAGTGCCCAGTCGGCCGCAAGTCAACGAATTTAGACGAGCCCGGTCTGTGCGAACTCAGGGAGCGTTTGACGAGCTGCATACAAAGGGAGATGGAGGCATTGGGTCGTCGTGTATCATGAAATTTTCGAGGCTGTGAATCGTTGTGTGATCCGCTATGGTGGCAGGTAGACCAAGACACCCTCCCCGTCTCCCGTCTATGTTTGCAAGTCCGTTTCTTCGAAGGCGAACTTTGGGCCGTATTGCCATCATCACGGTTACCATCGTTCTCTTCCGTCAATTGATCGCGCCAAGGACGGCAAAACACGAAATTCAAACGCACAATGTGCTCGAGAGGGTCACTCGACAAGATAAAATGCTCGACGTCAACCGACATGAGTTCCTGCAAGTGCGAATGGGACGAGACGAACGTGATGGAATGCTAAGCGACATGGTCCGAGATGGTGTGCAGGATTACTGGGAACGATTTCAGTTTCCGTTGTAAGTGGCAGTCCAAACTTCAATACTTTTGTGTCAGTTCACGGACAACATCGCAGTATGACTGCTAAAGAAAGCTCACGCGTGGATACCCAAGTCGTACGGAGCTCCATTAAAGACTTACTTGCGCTTAATGGGTGGGTCACAGCAGCATGCTCGACTCTCTCGCGCCCTTTTGGTCAGGATCAACGCGAAGAAGCATGGGACGAACTACTAGCTCAAAACCATCTATACTATATTGCGATTATCATCCACGCCGCTGACCATTTTCTCATCGACCAACTTGCTGTAATTGTACAAATGGCAAGACGGTTGGGACCGCAAAATCTCTTCGTATCAATGTTGGACTACGATTCAAATGATGCAACGCCCACGCTACTCGACCTATGTGAAGCCGTCCTCACTCTACTCGCTGTTCCTTTCCGAATACGACACGTCCCTCGGATGACCGAGGAGCCCACGGCTGCCTACTACCCAATGGAGGAAGCTTACACGCGCAATCTCGCTCTTGAGCCGCTATGGGAGCTTCGACAGAAGCGTGGTACATTGTTCCATCGTGTCATTTGGCTCAAGGGGTTCACCTGTCCCACTGATGTCCTCGAGACCATCAAGGTCAGCCAAGCAAACGAGGCTGCGATGGTGTGTGGTATGGATTGGGCGGAGCACAACGGGTTTTTCATCTTCTCCGACCGGTGAGCCCCCTGGAAAAACACGGAGTCCTTGCTTATCGCCCTTTCGTAGATGGAGGACAAGAGACATGGACGGAGATCAATTCCGCCGCTCCAAGTCGTCAGCGAAGCCCGAAGCTGGACCCCCGCGGGACAAAGTCAGTGCCGCCCGCTACGGGCAGCATCTCCCTTTCCAATCCTTCTGCTGCGAGTCTGGTACACACGTCGTCGACCCCGCACATACCTACTATCGTGGCATCCGCTACCGACATGCCACCAACTTCTTGAATCTCACGAACAACGACGAGGCTACGGAGTGGGACGCCCAACAGCCGTGCATGGACAGCACACAAGCGTGGTTCTGCCGAGACCTGTGGGTTGACGCCGCAAGGGACGGAATGCGCGACGAACGCTTGGGCGGAAAGGCCGACCCCACATGGGTGCGCAACGCCGCGGTACAAAAACACAAACGCGAGGCGGACCCCCAACAGCAGGGGAAACCTGTGGACG
>Ga0307515_10014237_pt1 | contig 14779 bp, 1 predicted proteins | sample 17_EM_MG_FD_194513 | JGI IMG/M metagenome (GOLD analysis project Ga0307515, IMG submission 194513) | Populus trichocarpa ectomycorrhiza microbial communities from riparian zone in the Pacific Northwest, United States - 17_EM | ecosystem: Host-associated > Plants > Roots > Unclassified | place... | reverse complement strand
AGGACCTATTTAGTTAACCATTAAAGGGAGATAAATTAAGATGTCTTTTAATATATTACTATTAGGGAATAATAAGGCAGTATTAGGAATGCCTTAGTTATAGAAATATAATCTAAAGATTAATTAGGTTATAGGTTAAGTTAATATTAAAGATACTTAATAACGTAAGATATAATAACAAGCTAAGTTAGTATGGTACTAAGTAGGAGCGATTTATAAAGAAATAGAAAAAGGGCTAAGCTATATACTAAAGAGATACTATAAGTATAGTAAGAAACTATAGTTACCGGAAAGTAAAAAGCTGTTAAAGTATATAGCATAGGACTATAAGATAGAGTTAGAACTAGGAATAAGTCTAAGGTTTTTTTTAACCTATAAGCTTATTGAAGAAGAAGGTAGAGCGTTAAAAAAGTTTATTTAGGAAAACTTATAAAAGGGATATATTAAACCATCGTAGTTATTAGTAGGTTATTTAGTACTGTTTATACTAAAGAAAAATAGTAAACTAAGGCTGTATATTAACTATAGATAGTTAAACAGTATTACTAAAAAGGATAGGTATCCTTTACCCTTAATTAGCGAAATCTAAGATAGAATAGGTAATGTATAAATCTTTATAAAGATAGATCTAAGATAGGCGTACTATTAGATTAGGATTAAGGAAGGTAATAAATAAAAGGTAGCCTTTAGGTTAAAGGAAGGACTATATAAACTATTAGTTATATAATTTGGGCTTATAAACGTACTAGTAATATTCTAAAAGCGAATTAATAATATATTAGGAGAACACTTAGATAAATTTATTATAGTATATTTTAATATTATTATTATCTACTTAATAACTAAGGAAGAATATAGAAAACACGTTAAATGGGTCTTAAAGAGACTGTAAGAAAAATAGATGCTAGTAGTAATTAAGAAATACAAGTTCTTTACTAGGAAGACCAATTTTATTAGATTTATTATTAAACTAGGCCAATTTAGTATAGATCTAAAAAAGATTAAGGCTATAGTAAATTGGTAGGAACTAGAGAACGTTATATAATTAAGATTATTCCTAGGGTTTTGCAATTACTGTAGAAGATTTATAGCGCAGTAATTAAAAGATATTAAGCTATTTAAGCGGTTAATAAAGAAAGAAGAATTATAGGTATAGGAAAAGGAGTAATAAAAACTATTTAAGAAAGTTAAGGAATTATTTACCTAGGAGCTAGTTCTTAAGATCTATTAACTAGAACTAGAAACGGTTATAAAAATAAATATATTAGACTTTATACTAAGGGCGTACTTTATATAGAGATATCTAGACGGATGGTATCTAGTAGCATATTATAATCGGAAGATAATACTACTAGAGTTAAACTATAATATCTATAATAAGGAGTTATTAGGTATAGTTACAGCACTAAAGAAATAGAGAGTATTCTTATAAGGTATAAAGAAACTATTTATAGTTAAAATGGATTATAAGAACCTAATAGGATTCCTAACAATAAAGGAACTTAACTAAAGATAGGTTAGATGGGCAGAAATGCTTATAGAATACTATTTTAAGATTTAGTATACTAAGGGTATAGATAACACGCAAGCTAATGCATTAAGTTAAAAAGCTAAACTATAAAATAATAAAAAGCTATTAGGGGCTTTATTGCGAAAAGATATAGATAGATTAATTAGGTATAATTATCTAAAAATTATAATAACTTAGGAAGACGAACTAGATAGAGTTTATAAGTTATTAGAAAGCTTTTAGGTATAAAAGATCTTTAAGGTATAGCTAGAAGAATAGTTAGAATATCTAGGAGAAGAAATATTATATAAATATTAAGAAGTAAAGTATATCTTAAAAAGCATAGCAAAGTACTTTATAGAAGATTTTTATAAGGGATTAACTTAAGGACATAACGGAGCTATAGGCTTAGTGTTAAGACTCTAAGAGGAGTATATTATTAATAGAATCTAAAACCTAGCATAAAAGGTTATAAGAGAATGTTTAAATTACTAAAGGAATAAACTAATGAGGTATAAGCTATATAGAGGACTATAACCTATTAAAATACTAGAGAGACTATAAGAGGTTATATTATAGGACTTTATTATAAAGTTACTAAAGTTAAGAGATCCTATTACTGGATAAAATTATAACATAATCTTAGTAATAGTAGATAAGCTTATAAAGTAGGGATGCTTTATAGCGTGTATAGAAGAAATATTAGTAAAAGATATTGCTAGAATCTATATTAAAGAAGTATTTATAAGGCACGGAGTATTAAATAAAATTATATTAGATAGAGACCTAAGATTTATAGCAGTATTCTAGAAGGTATTCTTAGCGGAGTAAGGAGTTAGAGCAGCAACTTTTACCGTATATTATCCGCAGACAGACGGTTAAACAAAAAGACTAAATTAGACATTAGAGCAGTATCTAAGATACTATATTAATTACACATAGAATAATTGGGTATTATTATTACTAATTATATAGTTTATATATAATATAACACTATAAGAAGGAATAGGTATGTTACTATTTAAGGCGAATTACGGATATAAGCTAAGAATATTATTATTACCACATTAAGTAAAAAGGATAAGTAGCATAGCTAAGTAAAAAATAAAGATACTAATAAATCTTTATAAAAACCTTACGGAAATAGCTAAGGTAGTATAGTAAAGGATAAAAAAATACTATAACGCTAAGAGATCTAAGGGACCAGATCTTAAGGAGGGAGATAGAGTATAGCTACTATACAAAAATTTTAAAAGTTAACGACTAAGTAAGAAATTGGACTATGTTAGACTAGGACCTTTTAAAATTATATAAAGGATTTTACTAGTTATATTTAAGTTAAACCTACTAGCTAAGATAAAAATCTACCCTATATAGCATATCGCAATGCTAGAGCTAGTATACGGAAATATTAAGCTACTAGTCTATAAAGCAGACACGTATAGAGGATAAGAAGAAGATAAATAGCAAGTTTTAAAGATTATTAGTTATAAGGACGTTAATAATAAAATATAGTATAAGGTTAAGTAAATAGGCTATAATAAGACTACCTAGGAACTACTAGAGAATTTTAAGAATGCTATAGGAAAGGTATAGGAGTATTAGAAGAGAATAGATTAGGTAATATTAATAAAAAAGGATTACTAAAAAATAAGTCACCTAAGGGGGACCTAGGAAGAGCGACTGCTAAACTACTTAGAGTTGTTCCCTTTGCAGGAAGAAAGTCGGTTCTTTTATTACTAAGTTCCTAAAGACCTTATTCTATAAGTTTCCACTCCTTAAAATAAACCTTCTTACGAACCTATTTAAGACGTAGAAGATAAGTAGAGGCTAAAAGACGAGTTTTAAAAGCACGCTGTTAAGTAGCCGTAGCCTTTTATTCTACCTTTTATAATTATCGTAATTTATCTAGAGCACTTAAGAGCTTACTATTAAGCTTTATAGCAGCAGATTAAATATAAAACCTTATAATAAATTACTTAGAGAACTTACAGACTATTAAAAGTCATAGGACGTATATACTTAGTGTTAGAAATAGAGCAAATATTATAGGATAAACAAATGTTTACTTTAGTGCATTTTAAATAAGAGGACAGTTGTTAAGATAAAGGACTTGCTAGCGTAATATAAACTAACCCCTTTTTTACACAACAAGAACACGGAGACGGTATTACTTTACCTAGTAATAGCATAACGGCAATAGTACGAGCGCGATAAGCTATAGAAGAAAGAGAAGTTACTTTAGGTATAATAAGTAACAATATTAACTAAATTAATTAGACGGACATTATACCTCTAGTAAACGACTTAAAGATATTAGGAATCTTTAAGGACGAAGATAAAAAGGAGGGAGATAGTATTATGGACGCTTTAAGTATAATATTATAACTACTTAGAGAGAAGTTAAAAGAAGCTAGTTAGTTAATATAGGCATAGTCTAGTATAAAGCCAATAGAACTATATAATAAGGAATAGTAACTAAGTCACGTAATGTAATCTATATAATCTATATAATCTATATAATCCGCGATAAAGTAAATAGAGTATATATACCTTACGTATAAAGAGGGTTTCCTAGAAGTACAGTTATGTATTTAAAGGACCACAGTCCCTACTCTAGATAGTTCTTTCCTTATAGTGATTCTTAGAATACAATTAAAGTTAATCTATTAGGCAACCACTCCACCAGTTATTATTACGTTGTTAACTTTAATTTACATTACCTATATACCTAGCCTAATAACGAGCCTACTGTAGTACCCGCTATAAGGTTCCATTACAGTTAACGTCTTAAATATTCCTGTTTTATTATTATAGCTAGGAATGTAGTTTAAATTTACTACTAATACCGTATTATAGATGCTTCTCCTATATCTATACGGTAAGAATAGCTATAACTCCGCTTTTAGGCAGATTATAAAAGTTTTAAGTTTCTCTCTTAAAAACTATTTATAAAATAATATAGCAGTTATAAAGCGCGCGTAATCTTTTCTGCGGAGTAACTATTAATAGTGTTTTCTAAGAAACCTATACTATTCTTAGTCTAGCTATATAAATAAAGCTTTATAGATAGAATATTTTGCCTATAAAAACTTTAATTTTATTACTTATTTAGATTAAAATCCTTTATCAGTAATATTATAATATAATCTTTTCCGCTAGTCCATATATAGGTAAAGTCTACTATCCTTTACTTCTACTTAGATTACCCTATTCTAAATTGCCTAGTATATATTAAATAAGCCAGATACTTAAAAGGGGAGCTGCTTATAAAGGATGCCTTTAACACTTTAGCGGAACGTGCTAAAAATCCCTAAGAATTTAACCTAATCTTTAAGAACTTAATCTTAGGGGTAGAAGGGTTTAATTTAGTTTATAACAATAACAACACTAAAGTAAAACTCTAAGCCATCTTAGATTTTAGTATGGAATTATTAAAGAGGATAAATGCTTAGATCTCGGATTTTATAGGCTAGATTTATCCTTATATACCTTAAATTAATAATTGCTTATTTTATACCACAAAACTTATAAGTATTAAACTTCCTATTTACAAAAGTATTAACATAAAGATAGTTTAGAAACCAGTTATTTTTCCTACCGTTATACTAACTAAGCCTTTAGAATTACTGCTTGGCTAATTAGAGGCTTTTAGGCATTAGAATAATTATATATTAGAGGTTAGTAATCTTAATAAGACTTACTAGAAAGATAGGGAGAAGAGCCTAGTATTATTTTAGATTGTTAAGCTACTTAACTTAATTACGTAGTTTCCCTATCTTAACAATTTATATAATATTCCGTAATAATTTAATTAAATTAGATTTAGCTTTATCTCCTATTACGTCACTATTAAGCCTCTATTTCCTTACCTCCGTTATAAGTATTAGTATCTACCTTCTACTTATATATAGCTTTCTCTAATAGCTTATCTGCCTTCTGTTTATATCCCCTTTCCTTTAGTAACTTTTTAAACTGCTCTTTTAACTAGTATCCTTGCCTCGCTCCACCTCTTATTATCTATTTAAGCTCTTTATATATTTTAGCATATTAATTAAGTTAAGTTAGTTCCTAAGTATAGTATAATTAAATCTTATCGTGTAGTAGATTTGTAGGTAGCTCCTAAGTAGGATCCCAACATGCTAACGCCGTACTATTATTATTATTAATAGCGATATATGCTAGGTACTCTAGGCCTTTATAATACTCTACTGCGGACACTTACCTAGGCTCCTATAATACGAGAAACTCTAAGCTTTTATTTATAACCCTAATATAGGCGATTCCTCTAACATTCCTAAAACGAGATTTATTCTTTAAGTTTACCCCTATAATTATATTAACAATATTATAAACTAATTACTAGAACTTAGGCATTATCCTTACTATAATATACCTTGGTAGCATACATAGTCTTATCCGCGATAGTATTACCGCTGCTGCTATGCAAAGAAACTATATTAAATAGTTAATTAGGCACGGAGGATATTTACTTCTATTTAGGATTAGAAGTTTGCGGCTGTTATTTAACTATAAAAGACATCGTCGGTAAGGTTATAAGATTAATATATATTAAAGCGAAAAGAGTTTAGAGAATAGAAGAGGGATAAAAGATATAGAGGAGGAACAAATAGTAAGGTAATGCCTCTTTTATATAGCGTAGAGCTCTAGCTATACCTTTAAGCACATTTCTCTAAAAGTTGCGTTACATAGACTACTAGGGTAAGATTTTTTGCCGCTAAAGGTGTCCTTCCTTAAGTATAAGGCTTATCTTAACAGGTTTCTTATTTACTTAGGTCTTAATAGCTTATCTAGGAATCTCCTAGTCTTTATCTTCTAATTTACAGGAAATTATACTATTATTAAGGATACGGGATATCTGTTAGTCTATAATTATACTACTAACCCTAAGGCGTTTATATATTTAGGTTCTAGAGCCCACCTAAAGGCAGTATTTAACCTATAAGGGGTACCATCTAATCACTTGGGCTCTATTTATAGAGTTTATGGCACTCTATATAGATATAACACATCTTAATAAGATACTTAAGTTTTACAGCTTTTTAGTAAATACTTTAACCCTTAGCAGATTAACTATATGGCCCTTAGGGGCTCTCTAAGCTTATAGAGTTATTAAAACTATTAATTTACACTAAACGCTAGATTACGGTAGCTAATGCGTAAATAGGCTTATTTGGTCTTAATTTAAGCCTAGCGCTTAGTATATAACGCCTTAGTATAGGCAGCCATACTTTCTATTATAAGTGCTATGTATTATATACCTCCAAAATACTTAGTAGAAATAGCTATAAAGCTCTATACCTATAGGTTATATAGAAGTATGGTCTTCTAATAATATCGAATTATATATGTCACCTTTATTAACTTTAGAAAACTTACTAATAATCCTTATAGGTCCTTAAGCAGTGTTTTAGAATAAATTGTTATTAAATATAGTATTGCTTTATAAGCTTATATCTATAAGTATAAGAAGTAAGTTTTAAAGGGAGTGTCTAATAAGAGTTATTAAATATAGGGCTTTTATTATCTAAGAGTTAATTCTACTTACTATTACTTTTTAATTACTATCTTATTAATTTAGATCTAGCTACCTTTATATAACTATTCTCCATAGCTTTAAGCCATACTTTATTAGAATAAATGCTAAAGCTAAAGCCCTATTATACTATAAAGAAACTATATAAGTCCTTAATCTTATTTCTTTCCAAGAAACAAACTTCGCTGTTTATAGCCTAATTTAGTTATATCTTATTATATTCTAAGCCAGACGCTTAAAGTTAACACCTTTAAGCACACTCCTCTAACTAAGATAAACTGCATTTATTAGTAATGCGCTATTAACTTATTATTAAAGAACGGCTTATAATTCTTCTTTGTATAAGCTTCTTTAATAAAAGAGTAAAAAACTTATAACGCTATTATGCGTATAACGGATTTAAAAGGAGTTCTTAGATCTTTCCCCGCTAAAAGCTATAAGTTTTATACTTAGAAAACAAGTCATCTTGCGTATAGTATCAATTATTGTCTTTAATTTTTATCCTTTTAGTATGGATTTAGGAACGTCTTATAAAGGCCTATAATTCCTCTAGTTACTCTAGGCAGTCTAAGCACCGTTATATTTTTAACTCTACTAGAGCGTTTATATATTGTTCTAACACTAGTACTATATTCTTTAGCTATAAGTAGTATAATAGAGGTAATACTAACTATATATATTTCTAGTCTCCCCTAAATCTAATAATCTTACTTATTTTCTTACTATTATATATAGAGTATAGAATATTACTGGCTTAACTGCCCGTACGGGACGTATATTTATAACCCTTTTAACTAATAGATTATTTATCCCGTAGGGAACTTTTATATATAATTCCTTTAACTACTAGATCTTTAGTGCTATTTTTAATTTTATCCCGTATAGTATAAACAGCTAATAAATATAATAATCTACTAAATTTTAATCCTATATTAAAACTTAATTACCTAGATTTTATATCCCATTTTCTATAATATCCTATACGGAATAATTTAATAAAAAATCTTATAAAAACTGGAATTTGTGTTCCATTTTAAAAATACATTTATAAAAGATAATATTTTATACGGGATTTCCACTAAAATTCTCTTCTTATATTTAGCTTTTAAATACCTCTTTTAACATCCTCCTATACGGGAAAAGTAGCTATAAAAATAATACTTTTATTATTTTTTATCCCGTATAGAACTTTATTTAAAACTATTTAAATTTACTAGCTTTTCTTTTCTTATTTTCTACGCCATCCCGTATAGATAGTATATCCGCAAAAATAATAAAGTTTTAGTTTCTCTATTTTATTTTTAGTATATAAGCGCAAAAGAAAATATCCTATATAGGATTTTTAGTAGAAATCCTTTTTATTCGTAATTTCCGTACGCCGTTTTATTATAATTCCTATGCGGATAAAAATACTAAATAATTTATTTTAAGCAAGCCGACTAATCCTATACGGACTTACTACCCTTAAACTTTTAAATTTAGATTTTTTTGTACCCGTATGGATAAAAATACTAAGTAATTCTATTTAAGTAAGTCTGCTAATCCCATACGGATTAAGTACCCTTAAACTTTTAATTTTAGTTTTTTTAGTTACTATATAGAACGGAGTCCTATATAACTTCCATTTACTAGAAAATGCCTTCTTATATAAATAAAATAGTCTTACCACATTAAAAACTATAGGAATTTCTTCCGCGTAGGCTAAAACTATATAGCTATTAATTAAAACTTAGAAGTAATTTTAATTATTATATTATACGCGAGCAGATACAGGACATATAATTAAATAACTAAAAAGCTTCCTCTAATAGCTTTATGCTATTGACTTGCCTTATAAGCAGATTAGTCTTTATTAGTATACTCGTTACTAAAAGCTCCCGCAATTTTAGCTATTATCTTTTCTACCTCTCCTATGTGGTTAAGACTTTTATTTATAGTCTTTTCGAACTCTACAATTTAGCGAAAACTTTCAGCTATTATCTTTTTAAACTCTGCTATCTAGCGAATCTAATCCTCTAAGGTATCGAGGTCGCGTCTTAAACACTCGGTTATGGCCTATATTTTACTTACTTGTTTATTTTTACGTTAGGGTTCTAGGATTAGCAGATATAGATTTTAATATTATACCTAGTAAGGTCTTCTACTTGCTTATAAAGGTTATTAGATTTAGCTAAGTCGCCTTAAAATAGGTTTAATTCTATAGTATCTTATTAAAGCTAGTTAATTAGAGGTATATTAGAACAAAATCTTTTAATTTCGCTTATAGATAGGGAGTAAGGAGTGAAGTCTTCGGCTTCTGGATTAAGTTTCATTAGCGTTATAATAACGGTTATATTATTAAAATTCCAAGATTCCATTCCCAAAAGAAAGCTATTAGAATAATCCATTATAGAGAAAAAGTGTTTATAGTAAATAAAGGATTAAAGACGTTAAAAAATTTAAAGACTAAAAGTGATCTAAGACTAATTATTAGGTAGTACTCTACGGACTCCTTTAAGATATTATATAACTCTTTACTATAAAAATAATTAAATTACTTACCCCTTACCTAGGCTAAATTATTATTTATATTTATAAACGCGCGTAGTTATAGGCGTGAAATATAAATTTATACTATAGCTTCCTAGCGTGTCCGGTGGTTAGCGTGTTTTATTAACTTTCCCTTAAACTATAAAAATACCAAAACTTCCCCTATAAAAAGGCCGTATAAACGTGGCTGCGCTAACTACTAGAGGTAATAGGATACTATAGAGCTGTTTTCTATTTCCTTTTTTCTCCAGCGTTTACTAAAATAATTTTAATAGATTTTAGTATCTAAAGCTAAGTAAAAATAACGTAGGTAACGGGTTTTAACCAATACCCTAGATTTAACCAAAAGGAATATTAAAGCTTTACCTAAGTTATATCTATCATACCTAGAAGCCTTAGCACGACACTACCTTTTAAATATATATTACTTTAATTTTAGCTAAATAATAAAAATAGAGGCGGTACGCTAGCTTAGTCAAAACTAGGGTATTAGTAAAAACCCTATTAGACATAAATAATCTTAAATATTATTAAGTTTAAATATTATAAAATATAATGTTTTATATTTTATAAACTAAGTATATCTAAATTATCCCTTCTACCTAGCTAAGCTATCTTCTAATGCGCGCTAAAGCTTAAAACACTCTAGTAAAACAAGCTTAACGAATAGCAGTAGGTAAAAGTAGTTAAGGTCACACTGTAATATATATAGGTGCTTTTATAGTAAGCAGTCTATAAATATTAAGACTAGTATAATATACTAGTTTATCTAACTTTATAATTACTAGCTTCTTAGTATTAAAAAGCTCCTCTAAAAAGTCATTTAAAACTTTATATCCGCTCTACCTATCCGGCTATTTAAGACCAAAAACCCTATTCTTTACCCTTTGTTGTCTAATAAAGTTAACTTTACGAAGGTCTTTCCACGGCCGCCCGTTTATACATTTAAGCACTACGCATCTAAGTTATTCTAGGTCTAAGTTTAACATTAAGGACGCTAATTACTAGGTATATTCTTTAAAATTAGCTATAAAACGTTAGATTTTAATATAAAGGTAGAATTAATTAAGGTGGCTATATAAAAGGACACGCCTACTACGGCCGTAAATTCTAACTGCGTTTAGAGTAATAGATTTATAAAGTAACCCTACCATACTAATATACTTAATTACATTAAAGATCTATACTAATTTAGTGCTTTAATAAGCTCTAGTAATATTATTTAACTTACTAATATTATAATAACTTATATCTACCGTTTTTAAAGACGTAAGTAAATATAAAGAATCTCCTCTAGAGTAAAATAAGAATATTTATAGCTAAGGTACATCTAATCGTTATCTAAGAATACTTAACTAATTTAAGAAATGTTTCTATAACAAAGCAGTTAAAATTTTATAAGTTTTACCTTGCCTTTCTCCGCTTCTAGCCTCTTTACTATTATTATTCCATTTATACCCTTATTAATATAAATTATCTATAGCTAATTTCCTTATATAAGATCTCTAAGACGCGTTAGAGCTCTCTAAGGATTATAAGGCTGTATATTTAAGTCCGGATTCGTACTAAAAGGTATAAATAGGGAGCTAAAGGCACTGCGATTAGGATTTTAGCTAGTTAGTAAAAGCTTAACACGCTTTAAAGAATTTTGTAGAAGTGCTGCCTTAGTAGAGACTTTATAACCTTACGGCCGAGGGTAACGCTAGAAAGCTTCTTTAAAAACCTTTATACACTTTAGGCTTTCTTCTTTAGGCACTTTAGCTACTTTTAAGCGCTTTAAAATTGAGCTGCTTTCTATATTATTAGGGGCTAGAAGTTTATGGGGAGAGTTTTAGTGCCAGTGGCAAGACTTATATAATCTATGGCCACTAGTAGTTAGAAATAGTTTCTTTATTTATATTAATAAAATTTATACTAAGCGTAGGAGTCTAAAATTATTTATATAGCTTTGCACTTCTAATAACAAATATAAAAAATATATTTAAAAATAAAAATTCGCTTTTACTAATTTTAAAATTACGGGAATTGTATAGAATATTTAACCGCTATACGTTCGCATCGTAAAGTAATTTTTATCCACTGTCCTTAATAAACTATGGAACATAACTCTATACCTAGACACCTATTTCTTTAAAGTATACTATCTAGCCGTTAATAGGAAACACATAATAACAGCTTAACTATCCTAACACCTTCCAAGTATACTATAGATACTCCCGCCCCTTATTTATAGCCTCACCTATAGCCCTTACCTAGTAATATTACCTTGTAAGATATAGCAAACCCTGACAGAGCAAGCAGCACGACTATTTAGATAATCCCTACTATAAATTAATACTTTTAGTTATCGCAGCTCTTGTAAGGCGAAATTTAGGCTTATAATTAAATATAAACCAAACTTTAGACCGAAATTAAGCGCCGTGTTAAGGCTAATAACGCTATATAAAAATTAACCAAACAAGCTTTAAAATGGTCTATATTATATTAAAAGGCTTACGCTGCTTTAAATTAGTATAAAATGGAAGAAGCACTATTATATAAAGAGATTTAAAGCTTAAAATTAGAGATAAAGGCACTTAATATATAGGTATAATATAATAAACCATATAGGAATTACTAGTTAATATATTTAGTAGGTAATCTCTATTAGAGATTTTAAATTAGATATAATAGGATTAAAAGAGCAAAGGTTACGTACTACACGTTATATAAAACTTCGTTTAAGTAATAGAAAAGGGGGGCAACTACAGTATAATACTCTAATTTAAGATATTAAACAGCACCTAAGGGAATAACTAGGTTTTAAGAGCCACGAGTTTAATTTAGTTTAAGAAATAAGAGATTAAAGCATTACATACAAGAAAATAAAATAAAAAAGGTTAGAATAGTTCTACAAATATTAAATGTTATATAATTAGCTGCATAAACCATTTAATAGTAGAGAAAACTATAACTATAAGTAAAGCACTTATATATGTCAGGAACGCCAAATAAGATCTATACTAAAGCTCCCTAGTATAAAGCCATTTATAGTTCCATTCTACTATTATTTATTATGGCTAGTTGTGGTAAGCTATATATAAGCCGCTCTCTATAGCGTTCCCGTAAAAGCTGCTATTAGGTATATATAATAAGGATATAATATTTTTAGGATTACCACCGCTTAGAAAGACAATATAAAGGATTTCTCGCGCCATAAGATTCTAAGGTTTATATTCCACCCGGAATTATAATCCTAAGTTAAAGCTATATTGTATGCCTATCTCTCTCTTAAGACTAACTTCTCTATTATAAGGCTTGGAAACATCCTTATAAAGCTATAATAAATATCTTAGTTTCTCTTCGTTAGCTTACCACAAATAAAGGGTTTATAATATTTTGGCGTACCTTAATTCTACAGCCTATTATTGTGCCGCAAAACAATTAGAGATGGTATTAGCCTATAAACTTAAACGCTGTTTTAAATAAGAACTTACGGTCTAATAATTACTAAATATCCCTTATACGGCATACCCCTTAAGTTAAAAGGGCACCCTAAACGTTCCCTAGGTAGCAAGCTATTACTATTACGCTATAAATCCTTTAAATCCTCTATTTGTTTAAAGATAGAAATATTAATAGTATTAGGCAATAAAGAAGTTACTTCTAGGGTCCTAAGTATAAATAACGCGAGCCTAATTTATATATAAAGGTATAAGGCAGTATAAGCCTCTAAGGCTTTACATAGACTTTATATTTTTCTTTATATTACACTTTATACACTTATAGTGTCTTAAATCCTATATAAGTGCCGATAATAATAAGAGATTATAGGCGGACGGCTTTAGCCGGCGGAGAGTATAAAATTGCGCCTCGTTATTGCGGCGGCACTATTTTAAAGCAGAGCGCATTACCCGAATTGTTTCTTCTTTAGAATATCTAGGCTAGTTTATTAGCATTTATTAATCTTACCTAGTTATTTTATATCTCTATAGCGGCAATAGATCTATTATATATCTAATTAAATAAACTTTCCGGTACAGCTATAGTTTAAACAAATTTTTATACGTTTAATAGGCGTTCTACGGTAAACCCTATAGGGAGGTTATATAAAGAAGCTACCTGTAAGCGGCCTAGAGAAGATCTAAAGAGATATTCCTAGATAGTTAACTTAGAAGCTCGTAAAAATAGACGCGGCTAAGCTAATACTGTCCCCCTTATAGCACTACTTCTATTATTCCGTGTCTAGTATAAAGGCTAATATTATATAATAAGTAAAGGTTATAACTAAAATAAGGAAACCCTACTTAAGCTATTAAATTCGCCTTTTTCTATATTAACCGTATCTAATAACTATTAACCATAACTTCTAACCGTTACGTTAAAAGAGTTCTACCTCTAATATAAACAATTTATTTAATATATTTACCCTTATAGACTATATCTTTCTAGAACAGATTTAGGATCCCTTAATAGTAAACCCTAAAAATCTTATTCTTACTAAACCCAACCTAATATCCGGATCTTAGGAAGCTAATATTCTCTCTCCTTATATAAATGACTTCTAATGCAATTACGGCTTAGATATAGCTATAGCCAAAACTATAAATATAGTCTCTAAAAATATAGACGCTTCTATTAACAATATAGACATAGATAACGTCCTACTCCAGAATTTTCTATATAAGCCTACTTTTAGCGCAGACTACTTAAATCTAGAAGATTTTAAAGATAACTAGACCAATCCTAATCTAGCCTTCGCTCTGTTTAATAAAATAATACAGAATCTAGACCAATATATTAGATTAAAGAAATCCATCTTAGACAACCCACCTAATAGTGTTAATGTATTAAATAAAACCTTAGTGTTCTCTCCCTTAGGAGACTTTGTATTAAATAAGTAGCTAGTAAAATAGGCTAATAAGTAAATTAATAAGCTACTAAATAAGCAGCCAGGTTAGTATAGAAATAAGTAACTAAGGAAGTAGCTAGACGAGTAGTTAAATAAGCAGCTAGACTAATACCTAGACAGTTAATTAGATAAGCATCTAAATAAGCAACCAAGTAAGCGGTTAGATCAGTGTGTCCAAGAGTCAGCTACGCTGTTAGCTTCGCTGCCAAGAGGCTAATAACGTAAGCAGTCAGCGAGCTTATAGAGTTGTGACAGTCAGTCAGCTATAAAACTGCAGCTAGCTGGCAGCTCG
>Ga0307515_10014236_pt1 | contig 14779 bp, 10 predicted proteins | sample 17_EM_MG_FD_194513 | JGI IMG/M metagenome (GOLD analysis project Ga0307515, IMG submission 194513) | Populus trichocarpa ectomycorrhiza microbial communities from riparian zone in the Pacific Northwest, United States - 17_EM | ecosystem: Host-associated > Plants > Roots > Unclassified | place... | reverse complement strand
TTAAAATAAAAGTGAAATAAATAATACAAATGTCCAAACACCTTAAAATACATAATTGAAATAAAAATTCATACATGATTTAAATAACTTAAAAATACAATATAATACAATTATGTCCATAGAATTTCATTAACTAAAAATTAGCAAACCTAAAACAAATAATCTGTTGGTGTATCATGTAAACTAAACACAACCTCATTGCCAGTTTTCAGAACTAAGCATAAGTTGTTGCCTCTATACAATATAATTCAATTATCATTGTCTTTTTTTCTTCCTGAACTCGTCCACTAAACAGGATTTAAGTTGTTGCCTCTAGACAACTGTGCATAGTTGGTGTAAAGTGAAGCTTCAGAACTCTACCCCTTCTACAAGGTCCCTGGAGTACAATGTCCATAAACCTAAATTATAAGTAATATTAAGAAGTTATGTCACTGTGATAAAAAAACAATTATGAAATAAAGGGCACAGACCTTCAACTTCATCTCAGCAGAGATCCCTAAAGCTTCTGGCTGTCTAAGTTGTCCTGATTTAACACGTATAGCACAGCTAGTGCAACAACCTACAAGTACATATCATTTCATCTATATTAATTCTAACCAGAAAAATAGAAAGGGCCATAGACAGCAAAGTAAACACTTAGGAAATCCTGTTTTCAGAAGAAAAAAAATCATATAGAAATTATCATTAAATGGCCTATCAGAAAATAGTGGAGTGATTTTTTTTATTGATTTGGTAGTGTCAATAACGCAGATGCAAGAGATCGAATAAAATTAGCACTTCCTTTCTTATAAAGTTAAGTTCTAGGTTTAATGCACACTAAAAATGCCATGACTGCAATGAGCTATAAGTTGCATAATACATTAAAAGGAAGCCGCTCTAGCGGGTGGAAGAATTGATAGATTAACAAATAAATAAAAAAGAGCAAAAGAGGAATTATTTGTTGGGTTTCCTTTTCTTGTCTTCCCTCCCCACTCCCACTCCCTTTCAGCCTCATTGCAGCATCATGGAAAGTGGAGACAATCATATCAGAGGCAAATGAAGTAAAGAAAAAAAAAAGAAGATTAATTTTTGCGTTGCTGGTGAGTGGAGAGTGGAAGTGGGGTTGTTGAGCAAGAATTAAACCATTGTGGATAGTGGAGAATGAAGATTAAACCACTGTGGAACCAACTGCGCTGCTGCCTGCTGGTGTTAGTCGCCAAGGTTGAGAATTTGAGAATTGAGATTTAGGCAAAGGGAAAAAGGGATACTAGGGGTGGGGACTGTAGGTGGAGTGTCGAGGGAGTTAAGGTCTAGGGACACGACTCAAGGAGTCAGCAATTTTTTTTAACTTTGGTCAAACTTGTGAAATCGGTCCGGTTTTATCGAGTTTGACTAATTTTGAACGAGTTTGACCGATTTTAAGCAAGTTTGACCGATTTTGAGTTTTTAACCTGATTTCACACGTTATATACGTGTTGACTCGTAAAATCATATGATTTTACGAGTTAACTCGTGATTTTGACATCAATGATCAGGGGTATTCCTAGTATATAAGGCATTATCAATGACAAGTTTTGCAAATACCTTTTGATCTTGTCAAGTTTTATTAACAATCAATGTCCCATACCTTGAGATTTTTCTTTCTAAGTAAATGAAAAATCAACTCACACATTACTGTGAGCTAAGATATGAACAGGGCTATGTAGTTCAAACGCCCAAGAAAACTTCTTTCTTCTTTCTCCATCTTAGGCGCCGGCATATCCCAAAACCCAATAGTTTTATAGTCCTTACCCCGAATGAGCACTTTACAGGATTCAATCTTAATCGTAATTTCCGCAGCCTTGCAAACAATTTCCTCAATAATTGCTCGTGTTCTTTCTTTAATCAGGCAAGTATATCATCCATATAGACTTTCACTTCTCGGTGCATTATGTCATGGAACAAAATGACAATTGCTATGTGATACGTGGCGTCGGCATTCCTCAATCCTGACGACATCACTTTATAGCAAAAGGTTCCCCAATGCATGACAAATGTAGTTTTTTCCTTGTCTTTCTCTACCATTCTAATCTAGTTATATCCCAAGAACCAATCCATAAATGAGTATATGCACTCTTCGCAGCATTGTCGATTAAGATCTTTATGTGAGGTAGAGGAAAGTTTTCCTTCGAACTTGCCCTGTCAAGTCTCTATAATCCACACACACCCTGATCCTATCATCCTTCTTGGTAACTACAACTACCTTAGCCACCTATTGAGGATAATGGACCACATCCAGGAATCCTGCATCCTATTATTTCTGTATTTCCACCTTCACCTTAAGAAGCATATATAGGCGTATTTGTCTGGTCTTCTGTTTAACTGGCTTACTTCTTTCCACTAAGGGAATTCTTTGTACCGCTATGTCGGTGTCTAAACCAGGCATATTTGCATATGTCCAAGCAAAGATATTCGCATATTCATGTAACAGAGAGATTAGGTCATCTTTTTCCACATCTATAATAAGGGTACCAAATTTTCATTTCTTTGTTTTCTTGTTCAGTACCCAAATTTATAACTTATAACTCTTCACTAACGAGTTTCTAGGTTTTCTCATAATTTTTCACCAACCTAGTAAAATCTTTTATTTCCTTTTATTCTCATTCTTTGTCACCCATTGCAATTATATTATCAAAGTTTGGCCAATTATTCTTAATACAATGGATTCATGAGTTGATAAAACTTTCACGGTTCTTTTTTTGACACAATAAGAGTAGGCTCCATCTTCCAATGCTATTATGCCTCTCCCTTAGCCAACTTCTTCACAAAGGCTTTTGCAAAGACATCATCAACGGTGTGCACAAACAGTTGTGGCAGCATCTCATCTTTTGCTTTGACCTTCACTTTCTCAAGCGATTCCTTATCTTGACATTCCAAAGCACCAATGTGGAGGTCTTCCATGCCAGATCTGATCACCTCCACAAACCTTGGAAAGGTCGTTTAGAGTGGCGGGATGGCAAGCCCTTGCTCTTCTAACTCGTGTTTTTTAATCTTCACCATTCTAGCTTCCCTTTTGCGATGAACGACCCACTTATAGGCATCTCTCTTAGGCTTATACTCGAGACCAAATCTATGGTCCACACATTCAAATTCATCAAATTGACTCGCTCAGGCATTTTAGTTATAGAATCATACTGGAAAGGAACCCTATGCTTTAAAAAAAATGGAGGCCATCCTTACAGCTTCCGAAACTTTTTGTTTTCTCAACACCGCACCCTTAAGAACCCATTCAATATTCATGATTTCAAAAGCATGAATGTTCCCATATCTATAATCTTTCACCTCAATGAATGGTATAATCACATTATTGATCATGGAAATTATCTCCTCAACCTTAATAATTATTAGCACCTCATTCATAATATATTTCAAGCATTGGTATAATAAGGAGGCTATTATTCCAGTCGCATGGATCCATAGTCTTTCTAATAATATATTGTAAGATGGATAGATATTCATCACCTGCAATGTTACTCGAAACATTTATGGCCCTACATATAATTTCATTTTCATGGTCCCAATTATATGTCTCGATGAGCCATCATATGCTTTCGTCATCATGGTATTGGGTCTCATGTGTGACTCATTGATGGGCATTCCTTTTAACATATGTTTGGGCAGTACATTCAATGTAGAACCTTATCGACTAGTACTTTCTTGACGAGGATGTGTTTACATCGTATTATGATATATAGTGGCTTATTATATCGGTACCATCAGGATCCAACTCATCCTCGGTAAAGTATAGATAACTTAAAGCTTGGATCCTCCCATATTAGGTGCTTCATAGTTTCTTGGTTGATATTCTAAGACATATATATTTCATTTAGCACCTTTTACAGAGCCTTTCTATGTGGCTCGGAGCTCAAAATCAATGACAGCAATGATATTCTTACAAGAGTCTTCTTAAGCTACTTGACAACAATGATATTCTAACAAGGGTCTTCTTAAGCTACTTAACAACACTGTATTCGAAGTGTTTCATCAATTTTAGGAAATCATTGGTCTCTTCTTTAGAGACGGGTTTGTTCACCTCCTCGGTTAAGTCAACTACCTATTTCCTCTTTGCTTTCTTTTATTTCTCAAGTTATTATGGACTAAAGCATCTTTCACTATGAGTTAGGCCTTTAACTTGATTTGATGCTCTAGGTTATGTGGTCAAGTGACCCCCTAATAAAGTAAATAACAACCTGGAAAGCCAAAAATCAGGTTTGATAGAACCTTGACCGGAGGTAACCCGGTACCTAAGAACCAAAGGTATTTAAAAAGTAATTGGACCCAAAGATAACCTTTTATCTAAGAACTTTAAGTATGTGAATGATACCACGAAGCCAGTTAATCTTTGATATGTCAGTGTACAATCTTTACCCTTGTAAAGAAAGGTTGTTTTGCCACAAATAAATAAAAGGAAAAATCATGTTCATCCTCCAACTTACTGCTGAGATTTATAGCTAAAAAAACATAATATAGTCTCATTTAACTTACCCTAATGGATCCCTTTTGGGTTGCAAGCTAATGGACCTAAACTAGTAATCAACTAACATAAGTCCAATAATGAAAAGTAAACCTTTAAACAATGTTTAGTGGGCCAGAAAAAACCCAAATTAAGAAATAAATACTCAATATTAAATAAATAAATAAAATAGGATAATAAAAACAAAATCTTCATGCTAAAATTTCTTCATCCAGCCTGAATCTCTAACTTTCGCACATTCTTGGCTGATTTTTTGTGCTGAATTCAAACATGTTATTCTCTCTTATCTGTATGAATTAATGGGTCTACTATATATCGTTGGAAACCTTAAGATGTCTAGTTTCCATAACAACTAGAATCGAAGCAAAATTCCATTTGTAGTTCCAGATATGTCGCAAACAATGCACAAAGGTCTAATCTGATAAATTTGACAAGATTTGCTAATAACTTTAACCCTCTGAAATAATATGTTCCTGAACTTCATTTCACCTTAATAATTAACAAAATATATTTACATGTGTCCAGTATCTTCTTGTAAATTTCAACTTGTTTTGATGTACGGCTTAAGAGATATGCCTGGTCTTGCAAAACTGGTCAGTAAACATTTTAAGGCCAAATTCGAACCTAACTTGATGTGTATCACAACTTTAACTTGGAAAATGGGCATTGGTTACATGTTCTAAAAGGAATACCTGTAGTTATACGGTAAGGTATTGTAGTTTCCCTTACCTGCCATTGTAGGTTTTGACAAAATTAGTTTGGGTAATCCTTCTGCAGTGAATTGTACCTGACAGACCTCCTTTCATATACCATGGACACTTCTCTATCTATTTCCCCCTCAAGTCTAAAAGTTCAATGACTCAGCATTTGTATCACCTCATTGCAAAAACCTTCGCATTGATTAATCGTATGGCCTTCTTTATAGTGATACTTATAGAAATTCTTTCTTGTTAGTCCTTTTTCACAACTGTCCTTCTTGTACCCGGTTTTCACCAACATTTTATAAACTCTACCCAATGACACCTTTAAGCTCATTGGGCCTTCTACCTCTAATGCATTTATTGACCCACTACTCGAGGCATGATTGGGTATAAGGTTTTTATTTACATTCGGGGTCTCCTCAAATATTATCCATCCGACTTTAATTAATTGCATGAGATTTTTCTTAAAGACATTGCAAGTATGAATGTTATGTCCTATAACACCAGCATGGTACTCACAAGTAAGGTCTGACTTATACCAGTTATGAAATGGTAGCTGTAAAGGCACGAGCGATACCAGAGCTACCTGTCTGATGGGTAGTAGCTTTTAGTACATCTCGTTCAGGGGTAATGGTAACAAGGTTAATTGTTCTTGGATTCTTTAGCATGTTTTCGGTTTGGTTATTGACTTGGTTGGTTTGAATCTCAGGTTTTTTGGTGGGAAATGAAGAGTTAAAATTGATGTTGGCAATTTGAGATGAAAAGGATAGGGGTTGTAGTTTAGGAAGTGGTTTTTCTTACCTTTGTAGCCACCCTTAATGTCATCAACATCTTTTTCTTCCTTCCAAAGCCTTTTTTCCTTAGTGGACACAGAAATTTTAGTGCATTTATTGACCCACTACTCGAGGCATGATTGGGTATAGGGTTTTTATTTACATTCGAGGTCTCCTCAATTATTATCCATCTGACTTTAATTAATTGTAGGAGATTTTTCTTGAAGATTGCAAGTATGAATGTTATGTCCTGTAACACCAGCATGGTACTCACAGGTAAGGTCTGACTTATACCAGTTATGAAATGGTAGCTGCAGAAGCGCGAGCGTTACCAGAGCTACCTGTCTGATACGTAGTAGCTTTTAATACATCTCGTTCAGGGGTAATGGTAACAAGGTTAACTGTTTTTGGATTCTTTAGCATGTTTTTGGTTTGGTTATTGACTTGGTTGGTTTGAATCTCATGTTTTTTGGTGGGAAATGAAGAGTTAAAATTGATGTTGGCAATCTGAGATGAAAAGGATGGGGGGGTTGTAGTTTAGGAAGTGGTTTTCTTACCTTTGTAGCCACCCTTAATGTCACCAACATCCTTTTTCTTCCTTCCAAAGCCTTTTTTTCTTAGTGGGCACAGAAATTTTATCACTCCTTATCCCTTGCTCTATACACTCAGCCATGGCACAACGTTAGTGAATTGATGTGTCAAACTACTCATTGTATGATCACAGTATAACACTTTAAGTGTATTTGCAAATAAGGTAATCATCTTCTAATCTAAAAGTGGAGGATGTACCTGTGCAGACAAATCCCTCTATTTTTTAGCATACTCTCCCATACTTTCTTTGTCACCCTTCTCTAGATGAGACAAACTAGTTTTATCTGAGGTAAAAGTGTCTATTAGATCTTTTTATCTTTGAATCTTCGTGTTATCTAGTCTCATATATCAGCTTAACACTGCTCTGCTCAAACTATCCTGAAACAAATACGTTAGAAATTTTTCATTATGCACTACTTCTACTATTTTGTTAGAATAAGACTTGAGATAAGTGACAGGGCATTGGGTTTCGGTGTACTTGATGAAATTAGGAACACAACTTCTTTAGTACACAACATTCAGGACTAGACATATTTATGCTGCTTGCACGGGATCATATAAATTTACTCCCTCAATAGCCCTTATTTTGGCTTCCAATATTGCCATCTTATCCTTATCAATATCATTATATAATTTTATCTTATGAGATTCATTGGTAAATGCATCTACAATTGCAGGGGCTAGTGTCGGTATTGTCGTTTACACAAATGCTGCAATATATTAGGGTTCCTGACCCTGTTCACACATCCTTTCTTCAGGCTAAATTATTGCTTGAGTTTGAGCAAAAGTGACAGGCCGATTGGACGGGCCTTCACCAGAGGTATTTCTAAGCGTTTGCTCAAGCAAGTTAGCAATACGAACCATCCTAACCTTTAGGGAATTTAACACTTCTTTGAAGTGGGCATCACAGTGAGTGTGTTCTTCATCTTCCATATTTATTTGTCAAAGTCGGGTGCTGTAAACTCTACAGATTTGAGCTTTTTAGGGATATATATTTCAACTTAGAATGCACTCATGATATTTAAACTCTAAGATATGAATATATGCATGCTTATGAATGCAAGTGTATGTACACATGCATCAGATATGCATTAACTTGTTCGAAGAGCTAATCCATGACTTTCTTATTAGGCATGAGCGGAATCCATAGTCTGATAGATATAGATCTTTCTCGAGTTCCCGAATTGGTTGAATTCTATGCATATTAAAAAGTACCATAAAATAGTGGGTTTAAGCCTTTTTCATTCATTAAGAGCAAGTAGTTCATACAAAGAGTTTACATTATGGAATAAGACTCATATACATCTCTACTCATTCTTAAATGCCACCTCTATATTGGCTATATTTCTTATAAAAGCTAAAACCTCACTTAAATACAATTCATACTTGCTAACATTATTGCAGATTATAGAGGCCTTCACTCGCAACTCATTTGTCTTTCGGTCCATCATATCAATCAACTTGTTTATCTGTTCATTCTTGTAATGGAACAAAGTGTTGTCTTGAAGCAGCATACTATTGCTTGCAACCAACGACTCATTGTTCTTATTCAATATTTGAATTGTCCTCTCTAACCGTTGCATCTAGTTCCTAGCCCTATAAAGTTCTTCTCGTTTAGTGTTAATCTTAGTTATCTTCATTTTTAGTTGTATATTGAAGTGACGAATGTGATCTTGTCACTCCTTGAATTTATATCTCAACTCCCTCATCTCTCCTTTAGACTCTATGTATTACTCTTTCAGCTTCTTCAGTTCCTCCTCTCAAAACTCTAGCTCATACTAGACTATAGAGACCTGATCTCTCAAGACATTTGTTCTATTTTGATACTCCCTCATATTTTACTTGGCTATCTTTCTTGCTTCTATTTCATAATCAGTTTGGGCCTTGTATTGAGCTATTAAGCTTCTTTCTTCCTCAATAGTGAGATTGGTAGATCTATTTTTTATTTTTTATCTCCAACCTCATTCTATTGTGATCCCCTTTTTTTTTTCAAAGAAGCTATCAATCCCTTATCAACATGTCTCTTGCCCTCAAAACCCTTTTTCACAGTTACCAGTTCTTTTTCCAACATCACATGATTTTTTATTAGGTAATTATACGTGGCCACTCTTTCCTTCAACTGTTCTTAGATCCCATGCATAATTTTCTCAGACTTCGTAGCCATCTCTTGATCATTCTTTTCCCGTTCTAAGTTTTTTGTTAATGCGGCCACTCGTTCATCCTTCTCTATCAACTGCTGGTTTAGGAAGGACTTCATCTTTTCTTCTTTAAATAGATGGTTTTCTAAGAATTTTATACTGACTGCTGCTATTACTTAGCTCAATTTTCAGCTTATCCAACTCGTCTTGCAACTTTTATTCATTGTTGACCCCTTTTCTCAAGGGTTCTCTAGTGACAGATGATCTTACTTTTATAACTACCATTTAGCCTTACATTCCCATGCTTTAAGTACCCGGATGATCCACCTTTTCTCTATACTAAGTAATTAAGACTGACTTAGGATTCCCCTTCTTGTTCACCTTTATGGACTAATCCAAGTTGCCCCTAATCACGTCTGATGGCTTCTAACTCAACTAAAAAATTAGAATCCTTAAACAACCCATTATACTTGGCTAAACCCAAGTCCTCAACACCTATTGAATGCCTCCCAATTGTCTGACGACTAGTGAAGGTGAGTAAATGGTGTAACTAATTAAACCAATTAGTGAGACCCATGTTTTATCTCCACAGCTCATAAGATAAGATGAATTATCTACCCAAAGGGCTTTCCATTTAAAGTTACTCTAAAGGAGTGCTTGGTATTTTTCTACCCATGCCTTTTCATCTAGGCTTTTCCAATCTTCACTTAAAATCAACTTCAAGGGCCTCATGTTGAAGCACTATAAATTATTGAAAACCTTTCTCAGGGTTTTCAAGTAATTAACTATCTGTATAAGTAATAGAGGAATACAACATCACAATGCTCCATTTTCATGCATCCTACAGTGATTTAGCGACAAAAAAGTTTAAGCTAAGACAACTGAAGAATGGTTACTCCTTATCTGTTCATATTTAACAAAGGCATTGGCAGCTTCGACGCTAATGATCATAAAAGATTTTGAAGGAAACAAACTAACCCAAAGATAGAAAAAACAACCTCCCGGTATCTCTCTTCTCCCAGCTTTCTTTTATTTTTATTTACCTTTAGCTTAGTCTCAATGATTTTCCACTTGAACACCCCCTTAGGTTGTCTTATACTGATTGACTTGGTCTATGCGTAGCAATTTGACTACCATAGCAGTTGTGTCTTTGATCCTTTATCTAAAGTACACCTTATAAGGGTCACTTGAAAAGTTCAAGATCTGAGCATACTCCTTAATGGTGGGGGTCATATCAATATCCCCAAAAGTGAAACATCTTTAACCTAGATCATAAAAATGCATCAAATTTGTACTAAGAGCTTTACCAAATGGACAATTCTCTCAATATTTTCTCTCAAACAAGGTTTCATCCACATAACCCAAAACTAACACATACTTCTCTATTTTATCCACAAAGCAGTGTACTTTGGTCATGCGCGGTAATTCCCCAACCTGGGTCCCTAGGAAATCCCCTTCAATTAATTGCATCATCTCATATTTTTATCAGTACTCAGAAAGAGTCATAAAAGTTATGGTTTTGGCTTAGAAAATCATGTAGAGTTCAAGATTTTTATTAGATCTGTCTTTATGCAAAATGAATTATTAGGGAGTCTATATTCTAATGGCAAGTTCTAAGCCATTACATGAAGGGTAGGCTTACTACCTGGTCTCAAAAGGGTCCATGATCTTCCTAGTGACCACCTTTTCTAAAGGCAATATGGGGGTTTATAAGAAATGGTTGGGGCACAGTGTGACCGCCATTACTGAGTAAACGCTCAGCTCAAATTAGATGTTTTACAAATTTAAACTTTGACTGAAAGTCATGGGTTAGACCACTACTCTCCACCTAACCTAGAAATAGGGTTAATTGAAAATTAAAATGCATGAAAGCATTAATCCATACCTGATGTACTTATACATGAGCAGTATGTAAAACAAATACATGATCAATATGTAAAAATACATGCTAAAATTAAATTGCATAGACCAATAAAAATAAACAAGTAAACAAACGAAGCTCAGTCCGACCAGACAAATCCCAAGTAGAGTCACCATCCTGTTATGAAGTGCACAACATCGAATGGCGTAGCTGTCTATTGGAATTGAAGGGTGTTTAGGTTTAATCATAAAGTTGTTATTAAAGGGTTCAAGAGTTGTTACCTAGTATTATGGTCACTAGAAAACCTAATGTTCTACGAGAGTCTAGGTAAAAGAACTAGTTGTGCAAGGAGAAAACGCATCACCCCCATTGCATTTTACCTATAGTAAACTGCATCGTTGATTGATATTTAATCTAAAGTGTGTTTTTATTTGTTGGTCTCATCTAAGGTTCAAGGTAGATCACCCTTCATAAGAAAATCTCTACCTTATCGGGTTAAATCTAAACCATTCTAAAGCCCAATTTTTAGCAATGCATTTATTTCCTATTTTGTATCTTTAATACCTAGAGATATACTTTACAGTATAATTTTATACCTCCGAATATTAAAGTTTACAGCTAAATCTTAATACTCTAAATATTATTGAAACAAATTAATTGTTGTATGATTTTTGGTATTTTGGCCAAGTCCTAATTGATAATTATAAATTGGTTACGATATCCATTTTGCATGATAAAATGCGATTTTTTTTAAAAAAAAATATGCATGAAAAGCCTTTAGAATTTGGTCGTATGCACGAATACAAAACATATTTTTTATATTTCTGAAATGATGAAATTTTTTAAAAAATATTTGGATTTTGTTTTTTGAAATTTCAAAGCAAACAGAGTATTTTTCATATTTGGTCCATATCTTACAGTGTAAGTCTACAATATGATATTAAATGAAGTTCTAAAAAAAAATATTTTTATGTTTTCTAAAATAAAGAAATTGGTTTTTGAATTTTTTCTAAAATTTCAGAGAAAAATCAAGTATTTTTAATACTAGATATGTATCTTACAGTGTAAGTCTATAGTTCGATATTAGACAAACTGTTGGAAAAACACTCAAAAGACTTAGAAATAATTTCAAAATAACCCCTGGATTTTTTCAGAATTTTTTTAATTTCTTAAGGATCGTTTGGCTAGACCCCAAAATAAGAACAAATTAATAAAGGAAAAGGTTGAGGGCATGTTTGTCAAACACACCCTTAGCCTAAAATTAGAGGTATAAAAAAATATCTTAAAAGCGTGTTTGGCAAACTCACTCTAAGTAGCCAAACACACCCTTAAATCTGGGTTGGGCTTTGACCAACCACATGGATTGGGATTATTAGGCTAGAGGCCCAAACACATATGTATGGGTTGGGCTTAAACCCAACCTAACCCGGTTTGTTGGGCTGACATAAGGCCCAATAGGCTTTTTTCTCTAAATAAACTTGGGCTGGACCCAGCCTAGACATAGGGTGGGCTTAAATCCAGCTCATTTACTTTGTCACTAGCCCAGCTATGTGACAAGGTTTTGTTGGAAAAAATGTCAATAAACATGGTTGTCATACCTTGTTGAAGCCATGAAAAATACAAATATAATGAGCCAGGAGGAGGAAGAAGATTTTTTATTGATTTTTTTAGGCAAATTATTTTATTTTATTTTTTTGTAGTTTGAGTTGTCTTTGAATCTGCAAAGTCAACTACGTCACACTGAGTTAACCGTCATATAGTTTAATTTTCTTTTGCTAGAAAACATGTTAACAACATTTGGATATTTTTTTACATTCAACAAAAATTTGATCTGACCCGCAATATAGCACATCAATTATCTAGTTTACAACTAATTATTATGATAAAAATCCAAACAAGTAGTGCAGTTCTCTTATAAAGAAGAAAGCATAAGCTTAAAATGCAAATTTTCATAAAGAAGTAATCAAACACTTTGAAAATGAGAGTGATGAAAAAAAAAGATTACTTTCTAATATAACCCTTACAGCTTTCATAAATCATGTTTTAGTTCCCCTCACTCAACCATGAGAGAGAGGCCCTTCCAAAGTCCTCATATTGGAGGAGAATCCAACAATAGAGGAAATAGAGGAAATAAATTACATTACACTATAACATATACTAAAACCATATAGGTAAAATGTTGTAGTAATTAACGATAACCTAATTTTTTTCATTTTCATACTCAATTATTTTTCAATTACGGTCGTCCATGTCCAAATTAGTTACCAATTTCTTTAAATCTATTGAGAAAATAAAAAAAAATCAACAAAAAACCGTCAACGTATGAAATAAGAATAAATCCCTTGGCAATCTCACATTCATTGGAAAATGTACTTTTTAGCCCATTTTCCTTCCTTTCTCTTCCACTACAATCCAATTGGTTTTTACAACTTTAATTGCAATTCCAAAGTTTATTTTCTTAACATTTCAATTCTTCAGTTTGAGGGAAAAAAAAGTCACTTGAAAACAACAGATGAGAGAGAAAGTTGTTGGTTTGACCATATTCCAAAGATAAAAAAAAAAAAGATTTATCTTGGTGTCAACAGGTTTCATTCAACAAGGAAGGCATTAAGATTTTTCTAACCTTTATATTACCTAAAAAAGTAGATTGGGTAGAGAGAAAAAAGAAATCTATTTGATTTAGTTTTTTGGACCATTTTGGGGGTCTTTTGGGTGGGTATTTTTTTTTTTTTAGGTTCTAAGGGTGTTTATTGTGTATTTTTAGGTAAGAATTTGTTGAAAAATGAATTTCTAGGTTAAAAGAGCACTCCCCTAATTTCAGCCACCTTTATGGTGGTCGGATTTTAGGCAATATATAAGTGTCATCTGCCACAGCAGGCAACATGTCATTTTTTTCCAAGCAAATACCCTTTAAAAACAAAATATTAAAGATGGGCCAAGAGTGTGGGCTTGCCTTAGGCCCACACACTCGAGCTTTTTAAGGCCCAAACATGTTAGGGCACCTAGGCTTGTGCGCCTGGTGATTAGTACTTAAAAGTGCATTCTCATTAAGGCTTTATATCATCATATTGCACTTAAAGTATCATTAAATTCCCTAACTTAAACATGTTTTATAATAACAAGTCTGATAATATTAGATAGCTTTAATTTATGGTAAATGCTCATTTTAAATGCAAGCATATTTCACAATTCAAAAGATTAATTGATGTGATTAACTATTGAAAGTGAAAAGATAAAGAAAAGGCTAAGGTTAGAGAAGATATGTTGTATCAAACTGGAACACCATTCAGTCATTGGATCATATCTAGAGTTGTGGACATTGGATTGATGTTTGGTTTATTGTTCTAGAAAGTTAAGCATAGGCCTACAACTTTCATGAAGAGTGGAAGACCCAAATCTACCGTTTGCAAATTCAAAACTTGGCCACAAAAGAGAAGTCAAAATCTGTTCTGCAATCCAGCCCAAACACTGCTCAGAAGTTTACCCATAGCTGGAGTTCTAGAAGGCAAAATGACATCAAATTTGGTGGGTGGAAACATAAGACAATTTTCAACAACTTTCATGAGGACCACCTACTCAAGTTCTGATGTTAGCAATGACATTTCATCCAGACAAGAGCTTAAGGAATATCCACTATGTCCACAAGAAGCATTACTTAGTATTTTAGCAATATCTCCATCTGTAGTGATCCAAATGCTTTGAAATGTTGTGGATGGAAAGAGGAGATGATTTCCAACAACTTTCATGAAGAACACTTTGCCAAATTCTAATTACATCAATGTCATTTCATCCAGCCAAAATGTTTGAGTGCTGCTGGACACCAAGTCCACTAAATCAATAGTTGGCCACTACATCAATAACCTATTACCAAATGAATAGTTCTGAATTTTAGCCTATAAAAGGAGGCATTTGCCATTCATTTAGGCATCTTGGTTTTCAGATCAAGATCATTTTCTTGCTTGCTCTTTTTGTAATGTTCAAATTCTATTTCATGTTTTATTTTCATTAATCTCTTGTTTATGCTTTTCATTTCCTTTACTACTCTTAGTTAACTTATATCATAATTATGTTCTTATCTTGTTTATTTATGTTCTTTTTCTTCATTATGTCTAGCTAAGTTAATTATGTCAAGGTGAAAAGGTTTCACTAATGGTGTTAGAATATGTATAATATAAACTCAACATGGACTTCAATGTTTATATCCAAGAAAGTTTGTTATTAAT
>Ga0307515_10014235_pt1 | contig 14779 bp, 6 predicted proteins | sample 17_EM_MG_FD_194513 | JGI IMG/M metagenome (GOLD analysis project Ga0307515, IMG submission 194513) | Populus trichocarpa ectomycorrhiza microbial communities from riparian zone in the Pacific Northwest, United States - 17_EM | ecosystem: Host-associated > Plants > Roots > Unclassified | place... | reverse complement strand
CATATATCACCAGATGAGTGCAAAATCAAATGCTATCCTCGCATTCCTACTCAGGGAGGGAGTAGTACACAAAGACAGAAATTACGAATCTATAAGAGAGAGACAAGATTGTATGGAACACGATAAGCTACTGAATATCCGTTTCTGTTTAGCCAGTTTCTTAACTATACCACGAAAACCAGCAACGGATTTTCCATTCTTTAAGATATCACGAGGGAGGAGTTTAATACATCCATCTCTGTTCTATTCATATGTTCCTAGGAAAACATTAGCCCATCCCAATTTTCCCAACCAAAATCTTTTCTATCCGATCACAATGGTTTGTGAAGTTATGATGCCATTGTCCTCATTTTATATACAGATCAACGTAAAAGTATTGTTTCCCACCAATCAAAGCTCATTGTTTCTAACAATTCTAATCATGAAAGCTTAACCACCACAGGAAATGCAGCCTTAAGAGGGAACTTGCCTCCCTTACCCTAGAAGAAGCTTCTTTGCACAATATTTAAAACCAGTAGAACAACAATATGCTATAGCTGAAAGGACTGGAAGTGCTACAGTCAATCAGTGAGAAAATTAACAAAATTTAATGAAACCATGCTTACTTGTCCATCCTTAAATCCATCAGCTTCATCAAGTACACTTATACAGAAATACATTTGTTTTGTATAGCAAAAATGTCGATAGAGATAATAGAGACCACAAAAAAGTACAAACCTGGACTCAAATTCTCTGATCTCAACAAGTTCCTTCCCTAAGAAATCCATCCACCGCACTTTCTTCTTATCAACCTCTTTCGAATCAAAATCTGCCTTTTTAAGACTACTTTTGAGGCCATTCTGAGCCTGTGATTGTTTCCCATCAACACCTACACTCCCTTCTTTCACCTCAACGGAATCATTGAGCACATGATCATCATCACAGGAGGCATCAACAACTGATATAACTGCAGTTGAAGGAACATGAGGGCTGTTTTCCAATTTCAGTGGTGCTGGTCCGTATATTCTAGGAGAGGGCTTGCAGAAGCAAATGAAAGGACAATGGATCTTGCAAAACAAGACCCTCATGAACAAAATATTTTCTTGGTCGTCAATCAAACTACAAAAGAATTTGCCCATTTCATGACTCCAATTCAAAAGCATGGATCTAAAACTTGAATCTTTCAATCATTGAATTCCTATAATTTGAGAACAATGAAGAAAGAAAGAAAATGAAAAGCAAGCAAACCCAACAAGGTGGTTTGTAAAAGGAACTGTCTTTTAACAGACAAAACTGCTGTCAACTTGGCAAAAAAGTTGTCGGAACTAAACGTACCCCATTGAAGAACATAGAAACAAAACAACTTGTAATAACACAGAACCAAATTAAACTCAAATGGGGTACTTTTGTTTTGAGTTTAGAGATCAAAAGGAGGGATCAAGTCAAAAACTTTGAAAGAAAGAAGTGGAACCCAGAAAGCAATTTTGAGTCTTAAGGTATTTGGTGATGAATTAGAAGACTCTATAGACTAAAAAAACCTGTCCATCCAGAGTTAAAACAGACCTCTGTTTCAATGATAGAAAAAGACAGCACTTGTAATCTTAACAAGACAGGACAAAATTATGGAATATTAATATTGCAAGAAATGACAATCCTAGCCTCTTTCATTTCACCTCAGCATTGTAAACCAGCCATGAAAGGAGGAGCAAGAAATCCAGTCAGACATGTAAGAGCAAAAAGAAGGGACAACCTTAGAGAGACTAGGATTTGGAAGATAAAAACCAACTGCCAAGTATTCTTGTATTCTATAATGTAACTGTTAGGCCCTCCAAAATCCCAAAAAAAAAAAAGGGATTTTATTATTGACTGCCTTAAATACTTTATTTTGCATGCAGGAGGAATATTATCACAGTACAGAAAAGATGAAAAACAGCATAAATAATAAGAGGATATATCTATTTTTATACTTCTTGTTTTGAAAATAAAATTTATTCCAAAATTATTTTTTAAATAAATCTATTATTTTATATCTTTATCTTTATTTCTTCAATGAGTTATATTTTTATCTTTTTTATTTTTATATTTTCTATATTAAAACACTAACAAACACAACCTATATTTTTAAAATCTCTTTCATTTCAATTTTGTGGGTCTAAGGGTAACATTTTAACTTATTGTGAAAGAGAATATTCAAAGAATCTCGGTGAATGTTTGGTATTATGTTATAAACTATATTTGTATGTGTTTTAAAAGTGAAAAAAATATCAAATTTATATTTATTTTTTAATGTTTTTTTAATGCTTATGAAGTGTTATTGTTAAAAATTAAAAAAAAATATATGAAAAAAAATATTTTATTATATTTTCAAATAAAAAATCATTTTAAAAAACATTATCAAATTCAAGTAGTATTCAAATAAGTTAACTTAAATGTAGAAGCAACAGTAGCCAAGATAATTCTCCCATGGTTTGCCTAATAGGCAATTAAGCATCCCACTAAGCTATGACTTTCCTCCTCCTTATCCAATGATTAGGCATCAAAGTTTCCAAGTTGACTCACATGATGATTCGGATTTATTCTAATGATATGGAATTAAGTTTTCTAAGGAATTTTAGAAGATTTAATCCAAAGCAAAGCTATTGGTTGTGTTTTCCCCTCCATTTGCTCTCCTCTTTATTCTTTCCCTACTTGCCTCCTCCATTCTCCATCTTGAAAGCTTTCTTAGCAGACACAAAAGTACTCCTGGGGAGACTGTGATTTGCTTCCTCTTTTTTATGATTTTACAAGTTGGTCCTTTTGCTTTTGAAAATCATAAGCTAGTCCCTTTATCTATGTTAATTGTTAAATTTTTTTAAAAAATGTATAAACAATCTTTTCTAAGTGCATCTTTGATCTTATCTATGGTATGTGAGGTTGGAAATTTTGATTAGGAATGAAGAGTATTTTAGAAAAAATAATTAAATTGTCAAAAGAAATCCAACAAAAGATTTCAATTACTAATGACTCAATATCATTTTTTACAAGATCAAAGGAATTAAGTAATCATTTCACTAAAACAAACTTAAATATTGGTAAAGACATTAAACACACGTCACAAATCAAATATGTACATCTAACATTTAGATTCAAAATAACACAAGGAGATGAAAGATATGTTTGGTGAAGAGAGTATTATCAAAAGTATTTGATGACATGAATGCCATTAATTTACAAGTCTTAGCAGTGAGGTATTGAGGCCCTATTTGTTTTTGCATTTCAAAAGTGTTTTTGAAAAAATTTAAAATTTTTTTATTTTTTTAAATTAATATTTTTTGGTGTTTTTAGATCATTTTAATACGCTGATTGATTTTAAAAAAATAAAAGAAAAATATTTTAATACATTTCTAAGTGAAAAATCATTTAAAAAGCAACCGCAACCACACTCCCAAATAGGTCCTTGATTTAGAATTTGTTTATTTTTATGTTTCAAAAGCGTTTTTAAAAAAAATTAAATTTTTTTATTCTTTTCTTTACTTCAAATTAATTTTTTAATGTTTTCATATCGTTTTTATGTGCTAATGTGAAAAATAAATTTTAAAAAATAAAAAATATATATTATTTTAATATATTTTTAAATATAAACACTTTAAAAAATAATTATAATCATTATATTACACCGATAAAAGTATCATGCATCCAAGAAAAAGTAATGATAACAAGAATTAGGTAAAGGCACTCATTTTAAAGATGTGCCACACGTTAACGTGCCAAAAGAGCGGACCCATCAATCGAAAATGGAATGCTAGACATTTGGAAACCACATGATTAGAGAAGCCAATCAAAGGCAGTGATGATGCAAGGAAAAATCACAAAAGCCAAGGTAAAATGTTTATGATATGAACTTCATGGATGTCAACCTTTCTTCGTGTTCTTAGGGACAAAAGCATGCCCATATGTGTTTGCTTTTGTCAGAGTTCAGCATCAGAAACTCTTAATCACAGACAAATTTAGTAGCAGGTAGCAGGGATTTATATGGATATGATGAAATGGATTATAACAGCAAACAGAGCAACTCCTTTCTCCAGTAATACATATATAGAATTTCAAAGTCTCTAATCTTCAAGTTGAGCTAATAAGATATTACCGATGCAATCAATTAATGTCAAATCAGGTTCTTAGTGACCCTTTGTTGCATCGAAGGACCTCTCCAATCAGCCAGTGGCTCTAATAGAACTAACCATTTTGTTTGTCCGTTTGAATGTGTCCAGACATGTTTGCTCTTTCAAAAACTGTAAAAGGTAAAACAAGTGACAACCATCAGGCCTGCTAACGATCAGGAATCAGCTACATGATGCGCTTGAGTATCCGTAGATCTTGCAAGATATTAGACCCAACATCCTTGAATTCAGATATGCATTTTGCCCAAGCGCCTACAAGTCTGACAATATGCCTGAACCAACACCCTTGGAATTAGTTATGCACTGAGCCCAAGTGTTTATGAATCTGGTAAGGTGTCAAACCCAACACTCTTGGGCTTAACAACGTGTTGAGCCCAAGTGTTTATAGGTTTGGCAAGACATCAAATCCAACATATCTAGATTTAGAATCAATCCAGGTCCGGATACATCTTGAATTGAAAGTCTTTATAGATCTTATACCAAGTCACAAAACTATTTTATTGTTCATGACATAAAATGTTAAGGATCTAGAATAGTCTTCTCTCTACACTCCTACACATATAAAAATCTTTCAAAAATCTATATTGTTCCAATCATCATTAATTTTGACTAAAAACTATTCTCATCAACATTAATGTAGTATTCAGAATAATATATAAAATCTCATATGGATCTTATATATTTTCATCGATGTAAATGTTATTTCCTTCAATGTTAATATTGTGTAAATAATGTTTTCTTCTTGCTTATGTTTTCAAGAAACATAACTCTCCACAGCTCCACGCCTTCAGCAAAATAAAAAAGTATTCACGGGCTATAAATATCCTCTAAATCATCCAAGTAAAGGGTTCATACATTTCATATCCTCTTAAAGTATTCATATACTTGTAACATTTATCATGCATAAATAAGAACAAACACTTATGTTCTTGAATTTAAAGCTCATTCTCTCATTTATTGTAATTTTTTATTAAAAAAATCATTGACTTTATCATCGCAGAATCTCTAAATCTTAAAAAAAAAAAAAAAACTAGTTTTACTTTATCACCAACTATCAATTTCTTTAAAATTTATGGAGGAAGTATGGAAGTGAACATCTAACCACCCTTTATCCCAACACTCAATTCGAATTAATGAACATAGTCGATTTTGGAATATCATCACCAACCATCCATGCATCATATTCTGGACATTTCCAGTCACCTTTGTCCTCACCACCAGTCTCATGATAAGGATCTAATACTTCAATAGACATTGTAATTATAACTGTTTTTCAAGGTAGATATAAAAAAACTACTTGCTTCATCATTTTACATATTATCTTATCTTTGGAGCCCTACTTTTAAGTACTTCAACCATAAATGACAGAAGAAGAGATGTAGCCTATCATGTAACCAAACTTTACCAAAGTGTGACGTTCAAACAATGGAGCAAGATATGAGAAATAAGATCAGCATGACTAACGGGAGTAGAGAATGCAAACAGATGAAGTGATCTTCATGTGCGATAGAGATTAGAAGAATAGAGTTGAATTTGCCGAGATTCACAAGCGGAGAAGACAGATCAATTGAGTGTTATCTTCTCATTAATTAATCTATCAATCTATACAAATTCTCATAAAGATTGAGAAATTAGTGAGCAGATCCTTCAGGAGTTGTATCCATTTCTGAATCCAAAGACAAACATAGGTTTTTATCTTGGCTTTGTATGACAGGAGTTGTGATAGATGAGTTCACCTCATTCCGGCCACCATGTGAGTCATAACTAGCGTTGGAAATATTGTTCAGCTCACTCTGCAAATTAATTCAAAACAAAATAAATAAAATGAAATCACAATCAGAATTTGCATAACTAGTCAGGAAAATAACATAGCCTTCCCAAAACATGTTTGCAGCTTCAACTAAAGGCCATGCCTTCCCAGCAGTTGATTGCCTTTCCAGCATTCAGCCAGTACTTGGAGCATATGATCATGCTCCCACCCACTAGGTTAAATATGACTTCTGTTCCAAAGGAACATTGAAAAAGTTGTACTTTCTGGTATCGCTAGATCATTTTCTATTGATCTTCTCAAGAGATGGGATAGCCTCAATTATATTATCAATGGCACCTTCCTCTTAGTTATTTTCCTATTCGTTCAACGCAGCACTTAAAAACAGATAGTATGGCTACCCATGAATATCGTAAGACAAGATTGGGTCTTGAACAGTACAATCTTCAGGATTTTGGAAAAGAGGAAAAGAGACGGATATTAATATGTAAAGCACAGGTCAACAGATTGCAGCTGGTAAGAAGCAGGCATTAAAGAAAACAAATTGGTAGAAGAGCATTTAATATATCAGCTTCTCCGCAGCAACCCAAGTTCGCTTGTCTGCTGGTTTTATCATCATTCACAATCTTCGCACCTTAGTAAATTTAAAACTTTTACAAAAGGTTTGATGGACTCCTAAGATAAAATAAAACAGAAAGAGATGGAATGCTTGAGCAGCAAACCTACCCTTATGAGGCAATAAACACTGAGAGAAGAAAATTTAATGAAGAGTTACTTCCATGTTTAGCAATCAAAATACCAAAGATCAGACACATGTTCAAATGAATGCCAAATGCTTTTCCTGAATTGTGATGAAAAGGATTGTAAGTAAAAATTTCATGACAAAACCTGCAGATAAGTAGAAATGTCTTCTGTTGTCACCATTATTCCACCTTGCTGCTTCACTGCCATCCAGTTACTCAGTTTCTCCTGAAGAAAACAAATGGTAATGTATGAGTGGATGGTCTTCACGAACATCAAAGGCATGTTCTATTTTCCAAAGGGTTGAATAAAGCTAATAATGGAGATGCCAGCAATCATGCACATGATTGCACCACTCATATGCAGCTTATCATGATAATCCCATGATATATAGAGGAGACTTGAGAAATCCAGTTGAGCAATCTCAGCCCAAGAAAATAATTACCACTAGCTTTACTAAAACAGTGCCAACAAATATCTAGTGCTTCCTTGTTTGTTTCAGCAATAACCCAATCTGCTTATATTAACAGAAATGACAGCACCAAAGCTAAGGCTAAATAACTACGACTAAGCAACATAATTAAGTGCGTGCATGCAAATATGGTCAAATTTATCATATAGCTTATGGACCCTAGTCGAATAAACATAGAACAGAATTGTCAGAACCAGTTTAATCACTACATTTTTCCATCATTTTGCTGCTATCAATCTAAGATTCAACCAATTTAATGTAAGTACTTCACTACTCGGATAAGAGAGCGATCAAGAAAGCAAAGAACTACCATTTGTAAGTTTCAATAAGATTTTCAGCATCCAACAATCATAAAAATAAAAACTTGGAAATCTTTTTTTGCTATTTGATCATTGAAACCCAGAAAATGAACAAAATGTGATAATTAGAAGTCTTCTCATTGTACCAATACGATCTTTAACTAGGAACATTCAAATCCCATTGCTATTCCAAACTTGCCCATAGCTTCAGACTTCAAAATGACACCAAGCATTCAATAATCCATAAGAGGCCAAAAGAAAAGAAAGAAAGAAAGAAAAACATCGTTCATATCATTCAGTAAACACGGTACTCAATCAATTCACTCAAGTTAAAACAACAAATCAGTAAACTTGATATGAGGCTAAACCAAAACCAACACCTATGATAATTCATATCACATACGTTCTAAAAAGCATAATAATCGTAACCAATTATACATTAAAGATCAAAACTTTCAACAACAAACACACCATCTACCCTCAAAAGTAGAATCAAAACAATCAAACCCCAAATGGGTTTTCCACAAATTCAATAAAGATGAGTCATGCCATACCAAAACAAGAAAAAGAAAAGAAATTGAACAAAAAAAAAAAAAGAACTTTTTGTGGTCTCACGAGAGCATGTCTTTGTCCAGCTTCAAAAGAAAGCTTGTTATGACTGATTGCTTGAGAGTATAATTGAGAGAGTTCATTAGCAGAATTTCTAAACGCTGAATACAAAACTTTGTCACTCTCATCTACTATCGCTGCGCTACTTTCCACTTTCCTCTTCCTCGCCATAACTTTCGTTTTCCTCCTCTTCTTTCTGAGTAATTTTTTTTTGTGGCTATTTACAATAAATAATCTAATCCTTTTCTTTTATGTCTCCAGTTCTTGTAGTGGCCCACAGAATCCCCACTTTGGTCTTCTATTTGGCCCAAAAAACTACACTGCTCACAGCCACAGAGGAATCAATAACTGAAGATGGGACTCTTTAGTTTTCCCAAAGTTTGGAACTTTGAGAGAGAGATTAATGGAGTGGATAAAGACAAACAGTTTTATAGCTTTCAATGCCAATTTGCAAGTATTTGAGGAGTTCTCTTTGGCGTGTTATATTATATGGATTGGTGAGTTAATAGGTTGCTAGAGGGGTTAATCACTCCAACTTGGTCCCTGTACTATTCTAGTTTGATTAATTGAGTCCTCTTACTTCCTATACATTTTGATTTACATTCACGACGGGCTCTCTATCATGAGGTTGATGTTTAACTCGTATTATTCTATATGATTTGTATACCCTGTCAGTCTACTTATGAAATTGCAAAGTGAAAGAACAAAAATCTGACAACATTGTCGAATCAAACACGTGTGAAATCAGAAAACCTGAATTGTCCCAGAGTCATCTCTTAGAGTGATGAGAAGTGCAGGCTTTCCAAGAGCTCTGCAGGCAACAATTCTCCCAGCAATGGATACTTGATCATTCTCACTATTCGACTCTTCGTCATTGGCTAAATTTCACCTTCATTTAATCTCACTTGTGTTTTAAGAATCTCACAGTTTTTTGTTTTTTATTTCCCCTGGTTGCAGATATATGGTTTGAGCTTCTGGTGCCTGAAGAAGCAACGACTGAGCGAAGTGAGATTGGCGGATTTATGGGAGCAAAAACAAATTGATTTTGCAACATAATTATTAGAAAATGTTAGTACATTTGAGCAGATGACATTGTCACTGCATACCAAGATATTCTCAATATCCAGGGAGTGGTCAGAGAGGTATGAGGCCATATGGGACCATGAAAGGAAACATCCATGATTCTTTGAACAACTGCAACAAAATGCCTTGTCTGAAAATGTCTAGGTGGTCATTGGATGATATATTTTATATGTATGTCTCCGTCCTTTCAATCAAATTAATTTATATCCTACGCTAATACTAAGAGAATAGTGCAGGCAAAGCATTAAATATTGAAGTTTGAAAAAATTTCATTCATGCTATATGCATAGGGAAGTCTTCTATATATGCCCATTTTTTCTATGTTTATAGGTTTTTTATATTTTTTTATCAAATGTTTATGGATATGAACGGCTGGCTTTCCTGTCAAACTATCCATCTTCAGACATGGTGCCCAAGTTGTGCTTGACTTCTCTTTTCATGTGTTGCCAACCAAAGGTCAACCCTTAAGGCTTAAACTATGACCCATCTTCTCTGCTCCAAAGTCCAAACTGTAAGGGCACTATCGAACAATCATTTTGATCACAATTTACGTTATTGTTGGCTGCATCCAATCTGAGAAACAACCCTCACCTCTCTTTCAGATCGTGTATTTGATATGATGATAATTTTTACAGTTATAAATTTTTAAAAATATATATATAAATTACAATTTTTTAAGGTTTTTTAACGTCAAAAATAAATCAAAAAATAAGCTCATATCTGTGTCACTACCTGTGATTTTTAAGGTTTTTTTCCCTTTTTTTTTATCTAAAAATGTGTCACGACATGAAAACAAAACAACAGCAGCAAGCAAACAACAACAAAAGAGAGTTAGGACAGTTGAGAAAGAGGATTAAAAATCTGTCTTGAAAAATACAGAAAGAAATAGCAAAGAGAGGAGAGAAGAAAAATGGTGTTTAACAGCTTAATTGTATTATCAGTAGCCCACGTATCAGCAGACGTATGGCAACAAATAGCATGCATAAGGTTCCAAGATCGTGTAAGCAGTCACCAGCTCCTTGATCTTGTTTGCTGCTTTCCTCTTCAACAACTGGGCCGTTTAGCTCTTTTCGTCTGGACTTTCCTCTGCTTGCCTCCACCTGATTCTTTCCTGTCTTCTTACTCTTATTACTCCACATCATCAGATGATGAAGATCGCCATCAGTATGGTCATCATCATCATCAAGCCTCTTCTTCTTCCTCCTCTGCTGATGTTGAATACTACTACTATGACTCTGACTGATTTACTCCATTTTGTTTCATCATTTGTGTACGGTCTCTTTCTCTCTCTCTCTCTCTCTGTCTTTCACTTGTATATGTTTAATTTGTTTCTTTTGTTTTGTGGGGATTTTGTTTTGTTTATGAGGAAATTGTTGGGTTGTTTGGATTGGTGATGCATGATAATTTTGTGGAGACTAGTGTATATATCTACTGATTTTGTGGGTTTTTATCAAGATTCTTTTTTTGTTTTGCCTCAATCTGGCTTTTCTTTTCTTTTCTTTTCTTTATATTTATATGTCAAGATTGCATCTTGATGAGTGATGGCATCGTTAAAAGGCTAGGTCATAGCCATGGAGAAGATTTTAAAAAGAAAAGTTTGCTTGCTATCCTTGGAATTTGCTGACTTGTATGTGTTTGTGCATATGCAATACCATTGAGGGTTATGTCCATTTTGAACTTGGATCCAGTAGGACTCCGCTAGTTGGTGATGATTGCTTTTTGTCTTATACTTGTTTGTTATGAGGATACTGCCCAGAACCAAAGTTGATTCTTTTCTCTTTTTTGAGCAGACAGCTAATAGATGCCTATCAAATATCATGTTATTTGACTAAAAAGATATGTCAATTCCTAGAAGCAAACTTTTCTCTTGAGGTGAATGAGATCTTTATAAGTATCTAATCCTCTCGATGATCAATTAGTTGATTACCCTGAACATTTTAGTTTAGCTATTAGAGATGGAAGATATATAATCTTGAAAATTTTCACCTAGATTATCATTTAATGCTATCTATTGATTGATTTCATTGTAAGTGCAATTGTCAATAATCATTCTACTTTCTCAAGTTCGTGGTTGCTGAAATTTCATACTTCATGTGGAAAACTTGCAGGGATAGAATTATTTTTGTAGATTGCTTAGTCTCTTGTCCATGTATGCAGTTGTAGAGTTTGTCTTGATAGAGGATCGGAAAAGATGATTGTGTTCAAGTTTTGACTTCAGTCGGCTACATCAAGCAAAGAGTTTCCAGATGAGTAAGATAACTAAAAGGAGCTTGTTTATGTTCATCTTGTTTGTATCCCTCTAGCTGTTGACAGTGCTGAATCTTTGTAAGTAATTAATTTCAGATTTTTCAAAGTTCCGTATTTCATGGTTGTGTGATTGCTTTAAAACTACAGATACAGTTTCTAATGCAAAATGTATTATAGTTAACTGTTTGTACATATGGATGATTCTGGGACTTCTTGTTTCATTCGTTTCGAATGACTCTTTAAATCGACTACTTTACATGTGTGACCATTATGAAATTGTGATATTGGCCTAATTTCATTCAGATTTTTTGGGATCTTTATTTGTTATGTAGATGTATCCAATCTTGTAACTTTTTGATTATTGAAATAGAAATTTATACAAATTCTGGATTGGTTATACATGATGGGATAGGATTTCGATTTAAGCAATTGAAATAAACCATGAAAGACTGGATGATTACTTAGAGACTGAGTTGCTTTTAACCAAATTGTTCTTGGAAATTAAATTGTTAAAAGCCTCACAAAAGAGTTGTGTTGCAATCAAACTTGTTATGCCATATCCCACATTCATGTACCTTGTGAAATAGCAATAACAACAAATGACATTGATAGAGAGATGAAAAGAACTGCATATGTAGCTGAATATCATAGCTCTATACATTGAAGTATGGAAGAAGCAAGTAGTATGAATATTCTCCTTCAAAAACTGTTTTACAAATACTCTTAAGATCGTATGACAAATGCAAGAAATATGTAGCAAAGGAGATGGAAATTTTGGGCAGTTGCAGAAAAGAAGACAAAGAAGTTTGAAAAAAGAAACCAGATTAGCACAGGTGAATGCCCATAAAACAGGCAAATGATATGGCCTCTCATTTAGATCTTGAGGTCGTGAGTGATCCTCTGTCAGATTGTTTTGCAAATTGCTGAGAAGATAGAGATAAGAAACTCTAAAAAGGGTCTATGATTTGGTTGATAGAATATTGTGAGTTGGAATATGCCTGGTAACCGTTGGATATTGTCTGTTATTATTCTCACTGGTGTAGGGGAATCCAGCCCTAACATCAAAAATTGAAAAGACAAAAGGCCAGCTCTTTCCAATAGTTAAAAGGAATCCATTCCATTTTATGAACTGGCTTGCTGGTCCTTTCTCGTGAAATATATGATTTTCGGTTGCACTGCCACATGACTCAAAACATTGCTGCAGCTCGATTGCCCTAACCTACAGACAGACATCCTCAAGGAGAAACATAATTTTTCTCAGATGGCTTTTGAAGATTGCAAACCATATGTAGAGACTGCAGGTTTCTCATTACTTTTGACCCTATGTTTCCCGTGTTGCTTTCCGGAGAGTTGCCTGAAGCAGCTATGGTTGGTATCCCTATGCTCAAATTCTAGCAGCTGCATTCTATGATATCGCATCTGCCTTATTAGTATTAATCAAAACGATCAGTCTCTTGAGAATGAGTTATCCACATGTGGTTTTCCTGTCCTTTGTTAAAACAGAAACTAGATATGGAAAGATAAGAGAGGAAATATGTTGGAAAGTTGGCAAGTTAGTTTCGATGAGAATCGAGTGTAGGGTCTTCGGCATCTTCACTCGTCGTTTTCAAACTTCTCTTGAGGCCGTCATTAAGAGGGTCTTTGCGAGTAAGAAGAGCATCCACTGGCCATTTTACAGCCTTCAGAGTGTTGGGAAAGTCTCTGCTATCATCAAGTAGCAAGAAAACTTGTGCATTGGGAGATTAGAGGGCCTTGAAATCTGGGGTGAGTAACAGTTGGGAGTTCTGGTACTCTGTGTGTAAGACACAGCACAGTTGAAACCTGTTCAGGAAGGCTCATCGTTCGTCGGCAACAGCCAGGCCATCTTCAGTGAGATTCATGGGACGATATCCCAAATCAGGGGAAGCATTTATGTGCGGGACATGCTCATGGGATTGGTTCAGCATGCATCTCCGAGTCTCCATGTGCAGGACATGCACAATGACTTGAACACGACATGACCAGAACGAAAACACCATACAAGTCATTCATGCTAATTCTTATATGGTAATGGGTTGTCACAAATCGGATTTTTATTATATTTATTATTCAACGAGTAAAATTCTTAAAATAGAGTTTTGGATATGAGAGTTTAAATAGTGCCCGTACTATTTATTGTTTAAAATAAAATAATATATATATTAAAGTATAACTTGAACGGAGTTTTTAGAGAAAATATATATATATATATATAAAATCCGTCTTCTTATTAACTTTTTAAAAGTAAAAGGGAATCAAGATTGTAAAACAATTAAAAAGTCAACGAAATATTAAAAATAAATTAATTAAAGTTATCTTCTTAACAAAATGCGAGGTCATATCACGTGTTTATTTTAAGCTTGACAAACACCTAAAAAATAGTCTTTGAAAAAATAAATAAAATGGATTTCATTTAACTAAAAAAACCTTTATAAGTGAAACGCATCGTACTCTCATTCTACGGGGGACACACATATCTATCTGTCTAGCCTGTGTTCAGTCAGTCACCTTCCCGCCGCTTCCTGCCGCTGCCTCTTCTCTTCCTTCGACCTCCGCGTCCCGGCCTACTGCACCGGCTGCCTCTTCCGGTTAGTATTGCAACTACTCTTTCTTTCATTCTTTTTGTCTCATATCACTGTTAGACTTGGGACTTTTGAAGCATAAAAGAGTGTGTGAGTGCAAGGATTATGAACTAGCTCCTATCTAGTCAAAGGCATGTGCTTTATTTCATGGACATAAGAATTGTTAAATTGAAAACACAATCTGGGTTTTGCTCGTTTGATTAAAAGCAATTAATTACGTGGTTAAAGCTTGAATCTTGATCTTTATAGATTAGTTTTTGTCCACGGTTTTTAGCTTGAATGAGGTTGATAGAGAACACCCAAATATCCAATATAAATGAATAATCCTTGTTTAAGGAAACAAAATGTGCACCAATAACATTAATCTGTCAGGATATGCTTTTGACATGTGGTTACATTGAGGAAGAGAGATGAAGCTAGGCCTGAGCCGAGCGTGTCTTTATGGCTGCTGTTGCACACCGATTTTTCTCTTCATCAATGCCGTCTTTAACAACAATTAAACCAAAAATACCCCTCTTTTTTAGGCCACCTGATTCTTTAGCTGCTTCATCAGAACTTAAAAAATGTCATGGTTGGGCAAAACACGTTGCCTCCTATGTTGGGTCGTCTTTTGTGGAGTCTGATAATGGCCCTGACTCCACTCTCCTGTCCTGTGTAGGGAGCTCAATTGGCTCATTGAGGACTCACTTGTAAACCACTCCTCCTCCTCCTCGTGCTTTTCCTTTTCCCAGTATAAATATGATACTAGTGGTAAAAATGAGAATGTCATGTTACGGATAAGTTTGGATGATCTTTACCAATTGTGGGAGCAGACGATTGAAGAG
>Ga0307515_10014234_pt1 | contig 14779 bp, 6 predicted proteins | sample 17_EM_MG_FD_194513 | JGI IMG/M metagenome (GOLD analysis project Ga0307515, IMG submission 194513) | Populus trichocarpa ectomycorrhiza microbial communities from riparian zone in the Pacific Northwest, United States - 17_EM | ecosystem: Host-associated > Plants > Roots > Unclassified | place... | reverse complement strand
CGCAAGTCGAGCGTCTACAGCAGGTAGGTACTTGGTACCTATATCTCCTCTAGTTAATAATTATTTTAACTAACTTTTGAACTATAAAAATTTGGTGCTTATTGATGCGGAAGGAAAGGTTAAATGACGAAAAATAAAATAAAATGAAACGGAGGACTAGATTTAATTTATGGGTTCTTTTGGAGTAACAACGAATTTTGGTAATGACTGTTTCTCGAATTTGATTTGTTTGTCCCTGATATGGGAGGCTTATGATGTTAACCAAGCTGGATAACATTGGCATTACCGGTACGTGAAAGGAGAAATATAAACTTGATTAACTATTCGGTTTCAGAATAGTTAATGATATCGGCGGGTGACGTCGATATCGGCAAAATTTATAGACTTGATTAGCTTTCCGAGGTGAAAGCTAATGATGTCAAGAATTTTTGACATCGGCATACCTGAGAACCTCCCAAGGTAATATGGAACAATGATTAACTATTTTAGTTTTAAAAAATATATATATAGTTAATGACACAAACGGTTACGTTCGTGTCGGCATTTTCATGAAACTGATTATTTGTTCCATGACGGGCAACTAAAGACACTAATGGAGGTCAATGGCGTTGGCAATAGTCTTTCTGATGTGGAGGGGGGGGAGAAGTAGTCAACAAAAACAACAAAAAAAAAAAGAAAAAAAGAGAGAACTCTTATATAACCATTAAAAGGAGTTTATGATTTAAGTAGATAGATATGCTGTTTAATTTTTCTTCCGTAAATTGCTTGTATTTTAATCATTTATTTTTAATTATATGGAAAATTTATATTTTTGCAGGTCCCTCTCATTCACGTCAGGAATAGATTTTAAGTTCTTTGATCCCTTTTTGTATAAGTTAAGAACTTAGGGATTTGTGGTGTAATTTTGTCATGCAGTAAACATGTAACCTGTATAGAATATTATATTCGTAATATTTTGTTTCTGAAATATTAAATGTATCAACCTATGCTTGGGATATTAGAATGTACTAGACTATGTTAGAATATTAAACTGTGTTGTGTTATATATATATATATATATATATGCAATCTTCGTGCTCGAATTTGGCTATTTTAATTATTAACTTATGTGTGTGATGTAAGATAGAGTTTGGGAATGAATATGGTCCTGAGCATAATCTGGAATGAATTATGCAGTTGATTATACTAAACATGGATGTGATTGTGGATGAGATGTGATTCTAAATGTGTGCAGGGTACATTATCGATAACTTGTGATCTCCCGGTATAGAGGAGACTCTACCGAAATTTTGTTAGAAATTTCAGCGAGAAAAAAAAAATAATTTTGCTCCATCTACCCTTTATAGGGGGAGATTAACGGATAAACTAATAGAAAAATTAGGGTTGTTACACCCAAAGCTCAACTTAACAAGGCCTGTTTTTACCCATAATAAAAACTGTAGTGCACTACCACATCATTATGGAAGCTCCTCTCCACTCTTTAAATCGAGATTGAAGGATTAACTCGGAGTGGCATGTGTTTTACACCTAAAGAATTGTAGAAACAACAAAATGCTAAAGGCAAGAAAGTTGTGGAAGCTGCTAAGGATATAGAGGAAAAAAAATTGATAAGCGAAAAGGCGGCAAACGAGTTTCTAAAGCTAATAAAGCACAGCGAGTACAGTGTGGTAGAACAACTAAAGAAAACCCCTACCAGGATATCCCTCATGTCTCTTATCTTAGTTCTAAGCCCTACCATAACGCCCTACAAAAAGTTCTGAACGTGGCATATGTCCCTCAAGACATGACCTAACACACTATGGAGCATTTGATTAGAAGAATCCAAGTGACCAACTATTTATACTTCATCGAAGACAAGCTCGATGCTAGAGGTCACAATAAACCTCTATACATTACAGTAAGATGCCAAGATTGCATCGTTGGTAAGGTATTGGTGGATAATGGCTCAACTTTGAACGTACTACCAAACATGTGCTGGATGAAATGTTAATTGACCCAACCCACATGTTGCCAAGCACTATAACAGCCAGAGCATATGATGGGACTCCAATATAGGTGGTAGGGACCATTAAAATTGATTTGTTCATCAACCCACAAGCATTCCTAGCAACCATATAAGTGATGGACATTTACTCATCATACAACATATTACTAGGAAGGCATTGGATACACGTTGTTGGCACCATAACTTCCTTCTTGCACCAATGTCTAAAGTATATTGTTAATGGAGCATTGGTGACAGTCAGGGCTGAAGAAACATTGGCAATGATACAGAATGTGGTAGTACCTTACATGGAGGTCGAAGGGAGCAAATATGGGAATCTTCATGCCTTTGAAATTGTTAACAAAGACTGGGTTCTAGAAAATTCAGTGTTAAGAAAGCCAGCCATTTTTGAAGCTGCAAGGATGGCAGCTAGGTATTTCTTAAAACATAAACTTCCTTTCCAGTACAACCCTATTACCGGAAGTCCGGAAAGGATAAGCCTGATAAGATGAAAAGTTGTAAACCAAAGATTTGAGATTGGTTTTAAGCCGAATAACAAATATTACAAAAGAGCTGCCAATATCAGGCGAGAGAAAAGACTAGCTAGACTGGAAAGAAGAGAGCAGAAGAAGAAAAGATTATCATTCCCCCAATCCATATAACATTCCTTAAACCCATTTATATGGCTCATTCGGGGGATGCATTGGATGTCCCTACCCAAGGCCTCACTGCTACGGGCATCAACACATTAGAGCAAGACGTTGGTGAAGTCAAAGACCGCAATAAAATGGCAGGAGAGGAAGAATTGTTGCCCCAACTGATTATCCATACCGTAGAAAAGATGCATGCTGGCCTTTGTACTAAAGCTGACAAATGGCGAAAGATTCCACAATAGATTTGGTAGCGAGAGTTTTTCTTCTTAGACCCCAAGTCTTGGAAAAGGTTAAAGAGAGTCCTAGACTAAGAAAAATCCAAGGAAAGCTAAAAGGGTTGTATTGCAGTTGAAAGCAGACATTACTTGCAATTAAAGACCAGTCAGGTTCGGATAACAGGTTAATGTCAAAAGTTTTGAAAAAAAAGGGGTAGCATGATCATCTATAGAGATAGCACCAGGTTTCACATTTCTACTGTGGTTTGATCCCTTAGGTAAGAAAATAGAATGGTTGGCATGATTGTATTTTCTTCTCTTACAAGGATAAGAAAAAGAAATAACAATGTTAAGGATGGTTAGGAAACCCCTTTTCTCTCCTAAAAATCAAGTTCTGATATGAGTCTAATTTCAGGGAAGCACGGACACTTGCTGAAATTCTTCTGAAATTTAAATTGGCAGGTCGCCCGTGAAAATAGACCAGAGTTTGAATTTCAAATTGGGCATGTAAACTCCAGGAAAAATCAAGGCTAGATTAAATTAAAGAAAATAAATTAAACTAAAAGTTGTGGGGTGAAATTATAAGAAAAGAAAAGAGGTATAACTTAATTATAAGAAGAAGAAAAAATGTAGGGGAAAAAATAATCCACTTAACAAAAATGGGGCCTAAATGCAAATAAGAATAATTATAGAGCATAAATACTCCTTTTATCACCAAAAATTTGCAGCAACCGTAAGGAAAGAAAAGAGAGAGTTTTTGTATCCATTTTTGCAAATCAAGAGAGAAACACCAAAATTTCAAGAACACATCCATGATTAAGGGTTATAGGTAGAATAAACACTTTTGGGCAAGGGATTAACAAGAAAATTTGAAGAAGAAGAGAAGAGGCGAGGGACGGCTGTTATTAGAAAGAAAAGGAGGGAGTCGAAGATCAAAACCTTGATTTCTTACCGGCTAAAGTGTCTAAACATGGTCTTATGAGTCGTTTCAAAGTCAATTATGAATTGATGCCTGAATGTTGAATTATAGATTAGTGTTCTTAGACTTGAATTGAGGAAAAAGTATTAGTTGCTAAAATTAAATAACTTCATGTGTTGTGTGTAAATGGAAAGGTTGACAAACCAGGACAGTTTCATCTCTTGACTTTCAGAGAGATTTCGAGTAGGAAGATGCAGGAATTAAGATCAGGTTCCTTCATAGAAATTGTAGTTTTGGATGTTGAATAACTAAGGAAATTGGTCTTGCTCAATTTGGAGTTATAGAACTCCAGTTATGAGTCACAAACCGAGACTGGGTCATGACATACCCTATAGGACAGTAGGTCTGGTTCGTTGATGAGCAATTTTGACTGTTTTGGGGGTAGAATTGGGTTCTCCTTCCTTCAAAGAACTTGTAGCCTGGTGTCTTATCATTCCAACAAGACCAATCTCGCTTGAAACAGAGTTCTATAACTCTAGATATAGTTAACAATTTGAAGAGAGGTCAAACAGTAACAATTCGATGTCAAGACAATAACAGTTGGACAGTAACAATCCAATGTTTGTGGATGAGCAATTTTGACAGTCTTAAAGGCATAACTGGGTTCTCCTTCCTTCAGAAAACTTGTAGCCTCATGTCATAGCTTTCCAACGAGACCAATCTCGCTTGAAACAGAGTTCTATAACTCTAGATATAGTTAAAAATCTTAAGAGAGGTCGAACAATAACAGTTCGATGTCAGGACAGTAACAGGTGGACAATAACAGTCCAATGTTTGTTGATGAGCAATTTTGACTATCTTGGGGATAGAACTGGGTTCTCCTTCCTTCAAAGAACTTGTAGCCTCGTGTCTTAGCTTTCTAACAAGACCAATCTTGCTTGAAACGGAGTTCTATAACTCAAGATATAGTTAACAATCTGAGGAGAGGTCGGACAGTAACAGTCCAATGTTCGTTGATGAGCAATTTTGACTTAGGGGCAGAACTGGGTTCTCCTTCCTTCAGAGAACATGTAGCCTCGTGTCTTAGCTTTCCAACGAGACCAATCTCACTTGAAACGGAGCTGGGTAACAGTCCAATGTTTAGACAGTAACAATTCGAGATTTAAATAGTAATAGTTCAAATATAAAGAAAAGAATGATAACTATGGTTGGATAAAGAACGACAATATTAATGGGTGTAATGAGAAAAACGTAAAATATAAAGAAATGACTGAAAGAAAGATTTATTGGCTGTTAATATGATTATTATAAAACATATCCTTGAGTGAGGAAAATTTATGAGATAGACCTGTGATTTGCAGGAGGGACCACAGGCGTGGTGCAATAGCAGCAGCAATAGAGCACGAGTAGAGCTTCTATTGTAGGTAGGTGAATCGCACCTATACTTTCTAGTTAAATTTCATGATTTAATATGTTACCGATATGAAATGTGAATTACCGAATGTTGGATATTAGGTGAAAGGAGGAATGTTTGCGTAATGATGTTGATATTTTGGATAGTATTATGAATGTATGTATATTCAAGGTGAAAGGTTGTTGTGTGAATTGTCAAGTGATGAAATTATTGCTGTCAAATAAAATATGAGAAGTGTGATTTGGGGCGTGAACTAGCATACATTTAGTGTATTTTAGGATCCCGGGTAAGGGGATCAACCATGTATTGGCTAACATACATTTAGTGTAAGTTAGGATCCCGGGTAAGGGGATCAACATGTATTCGCTAGCATAGTGTTGCTTAATTTCATAAGTGCACGAATCGTAACAAGTAATAAAGTGATGAGTATAATATCGTCCCACGAGGATTTGTAAAAATTACTACTAATTACCAAAGTCTTTTAAATTATGATCTATTTGAGGAATCGAATGAGATAGTTTATGAAACAAAAATTAATGATTAAAAACAAAAAGAAATTGATTAAATATTAATGAATTCAATTGTACTAGTTTTAGGATTTCTGACTTACCGTAACTATTCCTACGTGAACTTTCTCAACTGAATTAATTACTCCAAACATTGATAATCAGGTTTTTCTAATTTAAACATTAATCTCTCTCGAGTATCAATAAATTATTTTGACAAGCAAATTTCATATACTCTACAAAAGTTCTGAACTTGTCGAAATTTATTAAGTACCGTAAAACCTGTAATGATTACAAAAGTTCCTAGGATATCGTTATCCTATAGATTTCTTAAGGTATTTCAAACAATAACTAAAACAATTATCACTTCTCAGTCTCAAATTGAATTCTAAATCATATAGATGTTGGCCAAACATACACAAGTACTACACATAGAATGAAATACTCAACAACTTAATGTAATAATTCAATCGAAGAAATTGTTCACATATTCATAGTAAGGTTACATAAAAAATCCCAGAATAAAAGTCTACTGCATAGTTAAATTAAAGAGAAACAAACTTGATACAATGAACATCACTCAAAAGCAAAGAATGATAGTGGAATAGATAGGTGTCCTCCAAATCTTCTCTGCTTTTGCCTCTGTTTTTCGTCCCTCTTTGTGCCGCCTCTTCTTCTCCCTTTAGTCTATTTTAGGGTTTCTCTATGTATGTATCTTTTCCTTGCAGACCCCTCTTTTTTTCTTTTATATTGTGGCCTTTTTACCCCCGCTGGAATGAAGACAGTTTCCTTTTCTGATTTGAATTCCTTCCTACCCAGACATTATAGGCCAGATTTGAGGCAAGAAACGTGCGAATTCAAAGATCTCTATTTCTGGAGAAATTGTAGAAAATCAAATCTGCTTTCCAATGATACTAATCTTGTAATTTTTGGACCTCTAAGACTTGAGATAAGGGCCATAAATCAAGATAGTATTTGGAGTGCAGGAAGTTCGGGTCCGATTCAATCCCTGTTTTTCGACTCGCTTTTTGGGTTTCGAAATAGCAAAACTGAGTTATATGCCCTTCATATGTTTTGTAAACCTTCATCTTAGATATTTGAAAATGATGACGAACATCTGGAACTGAGTTGTATAGCTTCCTTTGCAGCACACAATAAATCAATGTTCGGTTTTATTACTGGATTCTACCTGCTCAGTAACCTAGTATCTGAAAACACATTAAATTTCCACAAGGTCAATAGTTCAAAAAGGGATCCAAAATTCTAATTATCTTGTGCAACACATCCAAAATATTTCAAAATCAAACATGAATAGTGGAAAATATACATGCTAAAAATTCCCTTATCACATAGATTTTTTGTCTGTTAGGATCCCAGGTAAAGGGATCACCATGTATTAGCTAGCATACATTTAGTGTATGTTAGGATCCTGGGTAAGGGGATCGCCTTGCATCGACTCCTACGGGGTGATGATGATGATACTAGTGAAATTGGTATTGGTAATATGTTAAACAGAAATAATCATGATTGATCTTATAAAATCTGGAATAGAGGTTGATAATAGGAGGGGAAACAGTTTTTAGTAATTGAACAAGAAAGAGATTCTAATGAAAACCAGAAGGGAGAAGTGAACAAAATATGAATGCATGTTGCCCTTTTTAAATTGTTAGATATTTGTGTTGTTATATTTATTGTGATATTCATGTTTTCAATAATATATATTTTGTTTCAGGACCATCGCATGCACGACAGGAGTAGATCCTAGCTTATGTTCACTTCTTGTAATCTCGGTTCTAGGGAGTATACCTTTATATTTTTGTAAACATGGAAATGTTTATATAACTTAATTTGTATAATTAATGTTTAAACTTGATTAAATGAACTTAACTCTGTAGTTCATATAACCATGTTTCATGTATGCGTATTTATATTTTTATCCATCCATAATGATATTTGTTATATAATGTATATCATAAATATTGTGGTTGATATGTATGATGATATTTGTGGGATTGAGACCCAGGATGATTGGGTCAGGATTGAGTTAGGAGATGCGGGTTATTAGAAGTGTAAACAGGTTAAATGTCGATAACTTGGAACTTTCCGGTATAGGGGAGACTCTGTCGAAATTTCAGTAGACTTTAATACGAACACCATGAATATATATATAGAAAAAAAAATTAATTACTCTGTTTTTCGGTTGACATGAGATTGTTGTTTTTATCCCGGAATGGGGGATGTTATAGGGTAAGTCACCCAAGATAATGAGTCTAATTTCAGGGAAGCATGCACACTTGCTCAAATTCTTTTGGAATTTTAAATGGGTAGGTCACCCGTGAAAATAGACTAGTGTTTGAATTTCAAATTGGATAGGTCACCGAAGATAATAAGGCTAATTAAGGGAAGCATTGACACTTACTGAAATGCTTTTGGAATTTAAAGGTGCAGGTCGCCCATGAAAATAGACATGGGTGAGTGTGTAGGAAGGTCGCCCGTGAAAATAGACTAGTATGAGTATGTTAGGCAAGTTGCCCATGAAAATAGAATAGGATGAGTGTAGGGAGGCAGGTCGCATGTGAAAATAGACCAGTGTGAGTGTGTCTTGGTAGGTTGCCCGTCAAAATGGAGCCAAGTGAGTACATGTGAGCCAAAAACTTGACACGACCAAAAAGTTGATGTCTTCTTCCAAGTGTAGGAGTGTTGAAGTAATAAATAACCCGACAAGACCAGGGTCGAACCATAGGGAGGTTAACTGTATAAACTACAAATAAATAAATAGATAATAACAAAAAAGGAGTTGAAGAGGGCTTTGAGATGTGATATTGATATAAGGATTAAACAATGATAAAATAATTGTCAAGGTTAGAGGATCCAATAATGGTATTTCAAACAAGTATAATATAAACTCTTTTTATTACTCAACTGGAAACCACACACAAAGGAGGTTCCAATCGGATTATAAATTGTTAACATGATTACATTAGTTATCTTATTTGAATAATGTTAATACTTGTAAATGTTGTCAGGTATTCATGATTATAACTTATGTTAAAAGTGCATTTTTATCAAAGTTTTATATCATCATTTTGCATTTAAAGTATCAATAACTCCTTAACTAGAGCATGTTTTATAATAACATGTCTAATAATATAAGATACCTTTAATTTATGGTAAATGTTCATTTTAAATGCAGGCCTATCACATAAATCAAAGGATTGATTGATGAGTTTAACTACTGAAATTAAGAAGACAAAGATAACTATAAATTAAAGGTATCTTATATTATCAGACTTGTTATTATAAAACATGCTCTAGTTAGGAGTTATTGATACATCAAGTGCAAAATAATGATATATAACATTGATAAAAATGCACTTTTAAGTACTAATCACACCTCTAACTTGCTTATTACTAGTCCCTAGTAATCAAAGCGTTAAGATAGAAAAACAATTTGCAAGTTCCACAAAGTAAGGCATTCATCATTTAACTTCCATTAATCTATCCAAATAAACAAACTCTCATTGAATTTTTATACCTGCTTCATACTGTTGAAACAAGATATTAATAAATCTTCTTTTTATGTGCTCAATGTATGAAAACATAGATGATGGGGCTTTTATTGGAAGAAAATAATATTTTGTTCTAATGTTTTTCTAAGGTTAACTCCTTTGGGCTGGGATTATTATTATATATTTTTTATTAGTTTTCTTTTTTTAAGAATAAAACACAATGCATCTTTAACCCATATAGTGAGCTTTAGGCTAATGACTCCCAGATTAGTTGGTCTTAGGGCATTGGGTATTGAGACACCCCTTCGAGCTTAATAACTCGGGTTGCAGATACTAACATGTAGATAGTGCAATGTTTGATTTTCTTAAGCTTTCTCCTCAACCCATGTAACAAGCACTAGGGCAATAGCTCCCAAGTTAGTTGACTTTAGGGTACTAGGTGTTAAAACACCCATTCAGACTTAATTGCTTAAGTCAAGGAGGCTACGAAACCAAACTTATCTACTTTTTATTTATTCAAATTTTTTTTATTATTATTATTTTATACTATCCATTTCCCTTAGTTGTTACCTTTAACAAAAGAACATAAATAATGTAATAATCCAATATGCAACCCATAATTATATGTTAAAGTGTGTGTATGAAAATGAAGGTTTAAGAATACTTGTTAAATGAGTATATGAGCAGAATCAAGTGATAACAATGCGAGAGTTTGTAAACCTGAATATTTCAAAAAGTATTTTGATAGACCTTGATAAGAATATTTACTAAGATGCATCTCAAGAGTCAATAAAATTCCTCCTTACTCTGTCATCCTAATAACAATTTTGTCAAATGGTTTTAATAATAGCAAAAAAACAGTTAGTAAGTTAGTTTTTTTTTTAATGTCAACTACTACCCTCTCCCCCCAACCAAAAAAAAACATTGTCCTCAATGTCCTAAGGTAGAAAGATAGAGTATAGAAGATATCACCTGAAACAGTGAACACTAACAAACCTGAAACACACTTAAACAAATATAAGAAACAACAAAACACAAATATTATGCTATTAATAAAACCAAAAGACACAAGTTCTTGCAAACTAAGGCTTAAATTATAGTTGTGATTTTGGCTCACATCTTCCCTTGGTTTTACATCCAAGAACAACTTAAACGCCCTCTATGGGTCGGGGATAAGCTTCACATCCAATTTTCTTAAAAACTGACAAACAGGGTCTTTTTTTAGTCAGATTCCCAAGACTATGATGAACATGTCCTTTAAGAAAATGGAGCTATAAATCATGAATTGCACGATGCACATCTCCATTAGGATGCATCTCAAGAGTCAATAAAAGATTATCTAAAGACTATGTTTTGAAATAAATCCTACCTTTTGACAATTTTCACAGGTTTTGCAAAATGCATGGTGTCCTTGAACATGATGGGCCAATAGAATCCACATTGTAAGATTTTTGCAGTCGTCTTCTTTGATGAGAAATGACCCTCGCATGCCTCAGAATGACAAAATTTAATGAGACTACCTACCTCATTGTCGGGAATGCATCTTTAAAATATTTGATCAGAACAATATTTGAATAAGTAAGGGTCATCCCAATAAAAGTTCTTCACTTCGTTCAAAAACTTTCTTTTGTCTTGGGTACTCCTATGAGCTGGCAAATCTCCTGAAGAAAGAAAATTGATATGATTAGCAAACCAAGGAATTGAGCTAAGAGAAAGTAAGGATTCGTTAGGAAAGTAATCATCGATTAGTGTGATGTCAGATGTCGAATCAATTGTCAATTTTGACAAATGATCCATGATAACATTTTCGGTGCCTTTCTTGTCCTTGATTTCTTCTTCCTGTAAATCATTATCATCTTCAGGTTGCTTGCAAATGTTGAAAATATTCATCTCCAATGTCATGTTTCCAAATGATAACTTCATCAGTCAATTCCTACAATTAATCAATGCATTAGAAGTTGCAAGAAACGGACGTCCTAAAATAACTGGAATTGAATTACATGCTTCAACAGGTTATGTATCCAAGACAATAAAATCCACATGATAAATGAATTTATCCACTTGTACTAACATATCCTCAATTATTCCTCTAGGCACTTTTACATATCTATCAGCAAGTAAAATAGTTACAGAAGTTGGTTTTAACTCACCTAGATTGAGACTTTGAAAAATCGAATATGGAAGTAGATTCACACTAGCTCCAAGATCAAGTAAAGCTCTTTCAATTTTATGTTCTCCAATAAAGCATGAAATTGTAGGACAACCAAGGTCTTTATATTTCAAAGCATTATTGTTTTGAAGAATGACACTTACTTGTTCGGCTAAAAAGACTTTCTTTTTCACATTCAATTTTCTCTTCACGGTGCACAATTCTTTCAAAAATTTAGCATGAAAAGGTACGTGTATAATAGCATCCAACAAAGGTATATTGATCCTTACCTGTTTGAAAGTTTCAAAGATTTCAGAATTGTAATTGACTTTTCTTTGTTTGTGATTAGTACTTAAAAGTGCATTTTTATCAAGGTTTTATATCATCATTTTGCACTTGAAGTATTAATATCTTCTTAACTAGAGCATGTTTTATAATAGCATGTCTAATAATATAAGATACCTTTAATTTATGGTAAATGTTCATCTTAAATGCAGGCCTATCACATAAATAAAAGGATTGATTGATGAGTTTAACTACTGAAATTGAGAAGACAAAGAGAGGGCTAAACTTAGAAAAGATATGTTGGTTCAGTCTAAACTGGAACACCATTCGGTTATTGGATCATAACTGGAGCTGTAGAACTTGAATTTAGGTCTGGTTTATATGTATGGAAAGCTAAGACATAAGCCTAAAACTTTCATGAAGAGTCCAAGATTCAAAAGGACCGTTTTCAAGTTCAAATTGTAGCAACAACAGAGAAGTCAGAATCTGTCCTGCAACCCAAATACTATTCAGTGTTCAACCCATATCTCGAGTTCTAGAAGTCCAAATGCACCGATTCTTGTTTTGTTGGAAAGTTGAGACAATTTCCTAGAACTTTCATGAAGACTATCTACTCAAATTCTGATGTTAGCAATGACGTTTTCTGCAGACAAAAAGATAAGGATTGTTACCAAGTCAAGAGGTGGCCACCCACTCAATAATTAGTCATCAAATCAATAGTTCCAAATTTTGGCCTATAAAAAGAGGCATTTGCCATGCATTTAGGCATCTTGGTTTTCAGATCAAGATCATGTTCTTGCTCTCTTTCTTTATATTTTTGTAATGCTTATTTTATGTTATATTAATCTCTTTTTTATGCTTTTCATTTCATTTCCTTTACTTAGTTAACTTATATCTTATTTATGTTCTTACCTTGTTTATTTATGTTTCTCTTCTTAATCATGTTTAGCTAAGATTATTATGTCAAGGTGAAAAGGTTACACTAATGGTGTAAGAATAAGTATACTATAAACTCAACATGGACTTTAATGTTTGATACTAACATGTTTTGTATTTGTTATATTATTCACTCTTAATACTTTGCTTGTTAAATGGTTAATCTAGATTTAAGTTGTATAACCCTTGGTACAACAAATACTTGGCACTTTCATAGCCCAACTGTATGGTATAACCGATACCTGTGCTATGAAAGGAACTTGATTTGTTGTTAACATAAATTAACATCATGAATACCTGACAACATTTACAAGTATTAGAATTATTCGAATAAGATAACTAATGAAATCATGTTAATAATTTATAATCCGATTGGAACCTCCTTTGTGTGTGGTTTCCAGTTAAGTAATAAAAAGAATTTATACTATAGTTATTTGAAATACCATTAGTGGATACTCTAACCTTGACAATTGTTTTATCCTTATTTAATTCTTACATCAATATCCCATAAAATTCTTATACTCTTTGTTATATTAAATATATATATTATTTGTAATTTATATAGTTCACCTCTCTGTGGTTCGACCCTGGTCTTGCCGGGTTATTTATTACTTCGATACTCCTGCACTTGGGATAAGACATCAATCTTTTGATCGTGTCAGTTTGGTCATGACATGAAGAAATGAAAGTACTGGTCGGGAATCAGTCTTTTCTTTGCAATGTTCAGGTTCAACTATTTCCTTAGCTTTAGAGATTAACTCATCATCTTTCTCACAAGGTTCAAGAATAAGTTTTTCAATAACCTTACCACTGTGGAGAGTAGTGACTCATTTGACTTGATCCATGTGTTGGCTTCCAGAGCTACTCGCACTTGAATTGTACTGCCCCTTGGGATTTTGCTGTGGTTGAGATGAAAACTTACCTTTCTCTTGAAAACTAAGAGCTTATGTGAATTTTGCAAGAGTATCTTTAAAATCTGTCATGGTTTGAGCAAGTTGAGTGTTGATTGTCTCTTGCTTTTCAATGAATGCATGCAATGTTTCCTCAAGATTTCTTCTAGGAGGGGGAACATAAGGAGGTGCATATTTGACATGACCAAAAGATTGATGTCTTCTGTGAAATCCATTTTGAAAGATTTTCGCAACTGTCTTTTGTGACGAGAAATGATTCCCACATGCTTCAGAATGACAAAGTTTAATGACACTACTTACCTCATTGTCAGGAATGCATCTTTGAAATATTTGATCAGGACAATATTTGAATAAGTTAAGGTCATCCCAATAAAAGTTCTTCACTTCGTTCAAAAACTTTCCTATGTCTTCGGTACTCCAGTGAGCTGGCAAATCTCCTGTTGCGAGAAAATTGATATTTTTAGCAAACCAAGGCATTGAACTAAGAGAAAGTAAGGATTCATCAGGAAAGTAATCGTCGATTAGTGTGATGTCGGATGTCGAATCTGTTGTCACTCTTGACAAAAGATCTGCATCAACATTTTCGGTGTCTTTGTCATCCATGATTTCTTCCTAAGAATAAATCATTTGCAAATCTTCAGATTCATCCAACTCAATTTTACTCAAAGTAGATTCAAGTTGATCACAAACTAATTCTTCAATAACATCTACTTCTTGTAAATCATTATCATCTCCAGGTTGCTTGCAAATGTTGAAAATATTCATCTCCAATGCCATGTTTCCAAAAGATAGCTTCATCAGTCCATTCCTACAATTAATCAATGCATTAGAAGTTGCAAGAAATGGACGTCCTAAAATAACAGGAAATGAATTACATGCTTCAACAGGTTGTGTATCCAAGACAATAAAATCCACAGGGTAAATGAATTTATCGACTTGTACTAACACATCTTCAACTATTCCTCTAGGCACTTTTACAGATCTATCGGCAAGTAAAAGAGTTACAGAAGTTGGTTTTAACTCACCTAGATTGAGACTTTGAAAAACTGAATATGGAAGTAAATTCACACTAGCTCCAAGATCAAGTAAGGCTCTTTCAATTTTATGTTCTCCAATAAAGCAAGAAATTGTAGGACAACCAGGGTCTTTATATTTCAATGCATTATTGTTCTGAAGAATGGCACTTACTTGTTCGGCTAAGAAGGCTTTCTTTTTCACATTCAGTTTTCTCTTCACAGTGCACAGATCTTTCAAAAATTTAGCATAAGAAGGAACCTGTTTAATAGCATCCAACAAAG
>Ga0307515_10014233_pt1 | contig 14779 bp, 5 predicted proteins | sample 17_EM_MG_FD_194513 | JGI IMG/M metagenome (GOLD analysis project Ga0307515, IMG submission 194513) | Populus trichocarpa ectomycorrhiza microbial communities from riparian zone in the Pacific Northwest, United States - 17_EM | ecosystem: Host-associated > Plants > Roots > Unclassified | place... | reverse complement strand
ATAAAATTATTGATGATTATTCAAAAAAAAAAAAAACAATGGAGAGAGAATAACATTATCAAAAAAGAAAAGCTTGTTTTCTTTATTTTAATACAATGTTATCCAATAACTTTTATTAGGAATTTTGATTTAATCTCGGTTTATATGTTTTTATTAACATTTTATGACTTAAGTGTTAATTGATACAATTAGTTATTTTTATTGAGATTTTTGTTGATAAGTTTATTTACTTTGAAGCGATATCGAGTAGTAATATGAGATTTATTTTTTTTTAAAAAAAAAAACGTAGAAGATATATGAGATATGCTAGTGGCTCTATTTCATCTATGTGTCCCTGCTATGAACAGGTTCTAGTCCTTTGAAACTCCTCCTTCGTAAGGGAAAAAATGTAGTAATTTAATCATTAAGGATTTCAACTAGACAGTACCAGAAATTTAAAGAAACCCTCATTTTGTAACTCAAAATTAATATAAAAAAATAATAATTACGCAACAAATCAAATCAAACAAAACATTTAAAGAATCAAGATAATTTTTTTTCTTTTTTTTCTATTTTCTTTCTGCCAAGAATCAAATACCGACGGTGATGGGGTATCCCCTCACCGATATTATGAACGTTGGACCAGTTTTACACGTATTAGACGACAAATCTACAGATCATAATAGACGATCAATGTGCACCAGAAGCTAAATAGAAGAACGGCAATTTTTTTTTTTATGGGATTTGGCAAATAATTTTTAGATGACATGACTCACAACCACGAGAACCTCAAGCACAGTTTTGCAAATGGTGGTAAGAGAAAACTGCGGGCTGTTTCTCCCCACCTCCCCGACACAAAGCGGTTTAGAAACGGTGGTTTTCCTTCTCTTTCTCTCTCCCTCTCTTAATACAACTTGACAGCCCACAATATCATCATTAGGGTTATAGTTTTCTACCTAGAACCCACTCTTCCGCTCACCATAAATTTGTCTGCTTGTGTTTTGTTTGCTAGTACAATCAATGGTAGCTAGCTAGAGGGGTCCATTGTAGTATTGTATCAGAGGGTACGTTGCTACAGCACTGCTGTATGCTGCGGCTGGAAGAGTAGAGGTCGTCTTTTTTGAAATTTTAAGGGCAGGGGGGCTTTTAGAGGTGGCCGTCTGTAAGAGAAATAATAAAATTGAGGCCACTGCTTCAAGAAGTACTTCTCCTTCCACGGTAAAGATGATCTTTGGTATTTCGCTTCTTGCATGTTATGCGTACCTCTTTAATTTGCTAGACGAAATCTAAAATCAGAAAATAAAGAGACAGAAAAAGACATGCCTCACGGGTCTTCTTTGTGAGAGATCGAGGGAAGGGAACCCAAAAATAACATACACTCGTTATGAGGAGTTCTAACTTCCATCTCGGCAAATGCCATAACATAAAATACCCTCGTTTAAAGGAGTGTTCTGATTTACATGTATTTAATTTCTTTTTTTTTTCTTAAAAAAAAGAGCATGAAAAAAACAAAATGCGGTCTGTTCCATCTCTGACAACAGAATGTTAAAGTAGATACATATAAGGTAATTGTAGATACATCACCGAATTGTATATATTTTAGAGCATTTCTTATAGGAGAAAACAGCCTTGATAATTATAATCGTGTGCTGATTTATTTTGCTTTTATTTATGACGATGGATCTTTCATGTTTTGTCTCTTTTTTTCTTCACAAATTCGTAGGAATAATGAGAACGGTGGTAATATTTGATCTATTACTACTTATTGGCCATGGTTCTTTCTTTCTTACTTTTCTGGATATTAATTATTATTTGAGAATGAGTTTAATCGGGCGTGATTTTGATGCTTCACAGCTAGTTCTTACTCGCTCGCTACGTTATGTTCATATTGTAAGTAGTTGACAATGTGGGATTGTTAGAGTTTGTTCATTGCACCACTGGTTTCGAACTGTACACTTGCTTGTCTGGTGGGATACTTACCTGGCTTGCTATGAGGTCAGAATTTTTTTTTGCCGGAATTGGCTTTCGCAGGGAGCAGGCTATTGTTGACTGATCGATAGATAAACTGATTTTAAGTCATGAATAGGAGGAGCGCACGGAGACATGGGCGGTAGGGCAAAATAAAAAATTACATGGTCTTTCAAAGATCAGCTTTCCTGGTGCGGCGGTTGATGATATGACAAGGGATTCTTGGCATTGCTAGAACCATAAATATAATTAATCCCACTTGTTAAAGAGAGTAAATTAAAGCTATTTAAATCTAGAATACACAGCTTGAAATTCTAGCCAAGCATGCACTGGGTGATGGATTATGAAAATCACTGCCAAGTGATCTGGTGGTTGGATTGCAAAGTGCAGAAGGTTTTGTTGTGGATCAAGCCCCATTTATTACGAAAAGATTGCCTCTTGAAACACCATGGCTATTATTAAGGCGTGCATCTTTTCTTTTTCTTTTTTTTACCAGTAAGATACTCTTAATATTGGTTGTTTCCGGTGGTTCATATTTATTTTTTAAAAATAAAATCTTGAGTTCAAATCTTGTATATAGAATATATTATTACTGAAAAAACTTTATCTTTAATTACCCGACCCGACTCTACCGGACTAGTCGGGATTTAATATGCTTCTGGATACTAGAGTTTAGACAAAAAAAAATAAAATAAAGTGTATTTATAGCGGGTACAAAATATAAATCATTTATATTTGAGCTAATATATATATTTATAGATTCCATCATAAATTAATTTATTATAATGTAGGAGGCTAATGAACACCAACCAAATTAACTAAACCTGCAAAAATAACACAAGTGATCATTTGCGAAATATAAGATCTATATTTGGTCTCTAGGAATGTCTTCGCTAATTAATGTTGAATTACTAAATTGGCTCGAAGAACTAACTAGCAAGTTGTCATTTGAAAGACTGATTAGTTGGAATCCTACTGGATTTAATTTAATTAACCCCACTAGTCGACATGCAAGCCATTGTTTAGTGCATTAAAATTCTTAAAAAGGACATGCATTATCGCGAACGGTGATATTGTGCACTCCCTCGCAAACAAATATATGTAGGATCGATGAAGGGTTAATTTAAGCAGGCTGGTTGGTTGGTTGATATCGTTCCATTATCACACTGACTATTGACCTCAAAATCTGCTTAAACTCAACAAAATAATGATGGGTCCCCAAGCACTTCCATGCCTATCGCGTGACTAGAGTATAGGCAGCAACGTCGCCACGGTATATGCTCTCGAGGCCAAGACTAGCTAGGAATTGCGTACGCCACCCACAAATCCAACTTAGAGAGATATTAATTATAGTTCTCAAAACTAAAAACTTGCACAACTCAACTTATTTATAATTTTATATTTCTTGGACCCCTCCATTATGATCATGCATCTGCCTTTCTACGCTACAAAAAAGTATCAAAGCTCTGTGATTTCATCCCCGAACAAAAATGGTAATTAAATGGATACGTAACGTACGAGAATCAAGGTATATATGTTGTCCTTGAAGTTGACAATATTATTTTCTTTGATTAGATCTGGCACCGAATCTAATATTTTCACTTCATTCTTTAGTTCTCGTAAAGCTCGGCCACGGTCTCCTCGAATTAAGATATATCAGTGTAGCTATAACCACAACCATTTTGATCGATAATATAAAAACAGTATATTCATAATCTTTTGAAAATTCGTGTCTGCACTATGAAATTTATATGAAATACAGCGGTTGCTTGCTTGGTAGTCAAACTACAACATCATCTAGCATTTGTCTCTTACAGAGATTTGAGAACTGAGAAAACATGACGTTCAAACAGCTTTCAAACTAACTTAAGCTTAAACAGCTCGAAGATTCTCTAGCTTCTTCTCGCTAATTTTTATTTTATATACAGAAGAAGATACTAGCAATCCAAATAAAATTAAGATGGTTTAATTTGACTAAGAGATTATCCCAAGAAAAAAAAACAGAGAGAGATGGTCTTCGAGAGAATGCCGTATCCAAAAGAAACCAACTCATAGCAAAGAAGCCTTAGCATTGTCATGTCTCAAAGATGCTTCCAAGCACAGGTATAATTAATACGCTTATATATATAAAGGCATGGGAATAATATATGAAGAAATAACGGGTTTAAAACATTATTAATGCGAGTTAGTTTAGATTTTAGATTAAGCGATGATTCGATATAATTTCCTCCCTCTCAAGTCTTATGTAAGATTTTCAATATGCATCATTGCCTAAGGGTTAACCTAGCTATAGTGGTTGAAAAGTATATATGGCTAGAGATTTGGTTGCCGTCCATTATATTCAAGAAACTAGCTACTGACAAATTATGAAGAGATTAGTGGAGAGCAGGTTTTTTGAGTTAGTGGCTAGTTGGCATTCTTTAATCTTAAGTAATCGCTAGCTGAAGTCCAATGTTATTGGACGTGGAATTAATGCTCTTATAATTCCTACCATGAAAAATATTTGGTGGCCATTTGCAGTGGAGGGCAAGGTGGTGAACTGCACTTAATTCCTACCAATCCTCTTGTATCAGACAAAGTCTTTTTTGTATGTGTTTGCTAATTGACCAGAGTTGTCTAAAACTTTTGTGAACACTAATCATTGTCTCTTACCAGTGCATGCTGTGTCCTGATCGTAAAAGAAACAAAGGTTATCGGGGCCTTGGATCACAACTCTCTCGCACGTACTAACCTTGTAAGCCACCACTGCTCACTGCCCTCCTTTGCAAGGAACTTGGAGACGTTTTACCTACCACATGCCCTCTCATGTGAAAATCGAAATAGGACGCCCCTGGGTCGCAGCGCCTGGGCTGGGCTACAAGTCTTTATCGTCAGAAAGATAAAGGGGTAGATTTATTTGGATTTGGGCCTCGTTAACAAGTTATTCGGTTGAGTCCAAACTGAAACTTGATGCCTGCCCTGTAGTTCAAGGCCGCCGGAAAATTATATCAAGGACAATGCTAAAAAGCCCGACAAAAATCACTGAAACATGATTTCAATAGATTTTGGTGTTCAAGTGTAGGTGTTTTATGGACTTCAAAAAACTATGTTTTTTGGGTATTTTTTTATGGTATCAAATCATCCAAAATCTCCTAATAACAATTAGTATAATGTACTTTCAGAGCATCATGTTGATGATCCATTGCACAAGATGTTCGGCTCTCTCATGGGGTCTTGGCAACATTATCCAAAAATTAACGCCATATTAAGCCATAGCTAGTGCATGTGAAAAGAGCCCAAGTAGTTCACTCAAATGGGAGCGTGTGTCATATTACGATGGTCCAATACTGGGTGCCAAGCTCTGAACAATCGACCCTCGTTCATCTCGCATAAGTCCAATTGTTAGGATAAAGTGTATGGGCCTTTAATTAAACGCAAGGTGGGCTTCGACCCATCATCCATATGATTTGAGTTCCAAGATTTTTGCCACCTTGTGCCAACCGAATGAATGGCCATAACGAGCAATTGGACCAGGGCAAAACACAAATATCCCCTTCACCACCATATCGAACCTTTTGGGGGTTTATGGATCTTCCATTCTAAATCCCCTTTTTTCTTTTTAAAAAAAGTGTTTTGCTTTCGGACCTTTTTCTTGTAAACGCAAAAATCCCAGAAAAGGTCGGTTTATAGCTGATATTTTAATTAAGTTTAAGAGTACAGGGGTTAGTTTTTAAAATATTTTTTTATAAATATATTAAAATAATATATTTTTTATTTTTTAAAAATTATTTTTAACATAAATACAGTTGTACAGTGAGAAAAATGTCTGGTTCAACGCGATGATGACCTTTCAAGATCCAATATGCGTTCAAGGCATATAAAACACGGCATGTGCTCAGGATATTACTAAAAGAAGCCCCATAAACGGACCAATTTCACGCTCTTCCACGCACCGAATCAGCAGGAGGAGACCAAACCATTGAAGCACTATGTCCATTCTATATAATACCCCTCTAATGCCTTTGCCATCACCGACGCTGCCTCTTTCTTTGAACAACAATCTCTCATTTACTGCTATTTCCTTCTCCATTTCAAAGCCTACACGTAACCTAAGACCACCACTACAACGTCACCCCTCTTCTCATCCTTCTTCTTTACCACGTTGTTTCTCTTCTCTGTCGGGTACAAATCAATCTCCATAAACCTAGCTCCTATTAAGCCCAGTTTTGCTCTTGGATTCCCCAATATTTCTTTTTTATATAAAAAATTAATTGAACAACTGTTTTTTGGCATGGATATTCTGTTTATATATAGATTTTCTATGGACACGATTCGATCCGATTCGCATGTTTTGCTCATTTATTTTACCTGTATGCTTGCAGAAATGGATGGCACAGTTGGTCAATGTCTTTACCCACTACACCGCACTAAAACAATTCACCTGGTTTGTTTTTCGTGGATTTTGATGACGCGCTTATCCATACCTTTTTGTGTTTAAGAATCTGCACCATTCTGGTTATTATTGGGTTACATGAATGCATACAGGTTAGGCACGCACAAGGGATTCACAACGTAGAAGGAGAAAAGGACTATAATGCTTATATGTCTGAAGAACTCTTTGATGCGCACCTTACCCCTCTAGGGTGGCGGCAGGTAATCGCCAATTCAATGAACCTTGACTTGTCCCTTTACGTTGCTTTTCATATATGCTCTTGTTTTAAGCATCGTTTTTAAACAGAGCAAGGCTTGATTTTGTGCATCTAAATAGGTTGATAATCGGCGCAAGCACGTTTATGAATTTGGGATCAATAAGAAGATTGAATTGGTCATTGTTTCCCCTTTGTTAAGGTATTAAATTCCTGCCAAATCCTTTATTGCGGTTAATTGAGCTTTTTTCTTTGTGTCTCGTAGCATGTGGCACTTTGTTATTAGAATTAAATGCTGCAACACAAGCTGGAAGATGAATAAATGAAAACATTTTATAGCGCGTGGCAGTATTCAATATGATTGATTATGTAAAGGTATTTGAGTTAGCTTTGAGTATAGCGTTTTTGATATCAAGGAATACGTAATAGATGGATTGGATTTAGCATTCCCTTACACTGATTGGAATGAATGAAAACATAATTTAAGATAATGTAGAGTTTTCTGTATTGCTGAATTTGGAATATCATGTTTTCTGAAGAAATTATGTCACATTCGATGATGAAAATTAGGAGATTTTGCATGTTTCAGTTCTCCAAAATCTTTGTCATAGATTATGACACTGGATACTTTTACTAGGACCATGCAAACGGCAGTCGGAGTATTTGGTGGGGAAGGGTACACGGATGGTATAAATGCCCCTCCATTGATGGTGGAAAATGCAGGGAAAAGTAATCATCCTGCAATTTCAAGTTTACACTCTCCTCCATTTATTGCAGTTGAGCTTTGTCGAGAACATTTGGTAAGCCTTACAACACCTGGCATATCATAACTGTGTGGAATTTGGATATAAGACTTGCTTTTCAAAGCTTGTACTGCTAAATAGATGAATTAAAGAATGAGAATCAAAAGATAAAACATGGTATTGATGGGATTTTCATCGTAAAGAGTAATGCCATTCGTTTAGTTTTATAGTTTTTTTTATGTTTCTTTTAACTTGAATGGTAAGCTGTTTACCTTGAAAATTCTACTGTGTTTCAACAACAGGGAGTTCATCCATGTGATAGGAGAAGAAGCATCAGTGAGTACCGGTCCATATTTCCAGCAATTGATTTTTCATTGGCAAGTATTTACTCTTATTATCTTCTATGCAGACATGCAGTTATGAGTTATGCTTATATTTTGACTATTTTCCTTGGTTTCCAGTCTCATACTTAGGCTAATAGGAAGCACTTTATTTTGTATAGATTGAAAGTGATGAAGACATTTTGTGGAGGGCTGATATCAGAGAGAAGGATGAAGAAGTTGCAGCCAGGGGACAGAAGTTCTTGAAATGGTAACCTTGTTTATGTTGTTTTTGTGCATTGTGTTCTTTTACCAACCTAAGAACTGAAAGTTTATATGGCCAAAATGGATTGCATTTCAGAATTTGGATTCACTACTTCACCTATCTTTTGCTAAAACTCTTTTTTTCCCTGTCAATGGGATTTGAAATGATCATTCAAGTAAAATCTTTGGCAGTTGCTTTTTCTCTTTTTTTAACACAGGAATAATTGTTTAATTTTGTTCTCTAACAAGTGCTTATAATTACAACTGCTGATAAGAAGAACTGGTAAGAGTTTAATTCCCCAAATTCATTAACATAATAACATAAGTTTTTCATGTGGTTATTCCTTTATTTCCACATTTTTGCTCACTGAAAATTCCTAAATCAGATATTAGGCACAGCATAGGGAATAGCTGTTGGCCAATGTAGGTCTACATTGCTGACAACATTCTTTCTCTATCCAGGTTGTGGACTCGAAAAGAGAAGGAGATTGCAGTTGTTTCCCACAGTGGATTCTTATATCATACATTAAGTGCTTTTGGAAATGATTGTTATCCATCTGTGAAGAGTGAAATATGCACGCAGTAAGTGTTGGTTCATTTTGGGAAAACATTCTTACGTACAGGAATCTGACCACTCACTAGTAATGTTTGTTTGATCCCTTTTTCCATAAATGAGTCAAATTGGTTTCAATTGTAAAGGTGGAAAAATCAGGTTTCTGCACTGTTTAGCTTCTCATGTCACCTTTCCATCCCTAGTTGTATGTCTCAGAATAATTGTCAGCGGGGTAAGGGAGGGGGTTGAGGTTTAATTAGCAACTGCTATGAAATTTGGGCTGCCAATGTTAAAAGTTTTGGTAGATTCATTGAATAGTGATCTCCACATTGAGCGTTTCTTGCTTTGGCTCTTCGGATTAAACTGATATTTGTATTTGCAGCTTTGCGAATTGTGAGCTTCGTTCAGTGGTCCTTGTTGATAGAGGGTGAGCATCTTGTGTAAAGCTAGACTACTTTTCAGCTGATGCAATGATGCAAAAAACACTGATTATTTTCTTTCCCGTTGCAGTATGATAGGATCAGATACAGCAATAACTAATTATCCTGGAAAAAAACCTCAAGGGCTTGACCTTCCAAGTGATTTGGCGGAAGAGATTAATCCGTCTTAAGTAATAGTCTGTTCTGGTGAGATGAATCAGTATTGAGTTGCTGAGTCCATCAAAAGAAATTGGAGGAACTTCATCCCTACAAAACGAACTAGAGAGTTCAATTTTTGTGAGCTTGCTAGTTCTGATTGAACAATTCCAGATACTTTTTTTGTGTTCAAGTAGGGGTCATCCCCATGCATTTTAGCTTAGTGTACGCATATGAACGGAACTATTTTTAATGCATGATTGTTAGTCTTCATGTAATAACTATCATTGTATTTTCTGAACATGCTAAATGATTAATAAAGGATATACTAAACTCGTCAAATTATTAATTGTCTTTTTTAGATCCTTCCTTCCAGCTCTCTCTCTTTTTTTTAATTTTTCTTTCGGGTTTTGATGTCAATTGCTCTGGAGTTGATTTTAGCGTGCTAGACTATATTAAACTAAAAAATAAAAAAAGACTCCTAAGGAAATTACTTAGCCCTATTCAGTAACATTGTGGATAACAACAATAATTCACAATGATTTCTTTATCTTGCCCATTGGGTTTTTTTGTCATTTAACTTTGTGTTGATTTGTGATTACTTGGTGCTTTGTATTTTATACTTGCACATGGAGTTCTTGCAATGTTGATAAAATATTTTTTTGCTTGGTTAATGCTAGGATTGGTAAAATAAAATTTAATTTTGTAGATTATAAACAATTAGAGGTTTGAGACTGAATCCAAATCTTTAACAAATATTCAGTCCTTATTTTTTGGTCTACCATCAAGGGTTGAGTTGCACTGCAGAGAAAACTTTAGATTTATTTTTGCCGGTGACTCAACTTTTTTTTATTGATCCTTTAACATTGCTTTTATTTGGGATTGAATTTAATGGTTTGTTTTGGTTGCCTAGATATAATGATCTTAGGAAATTGTAGAAAATTTAGTTGATCTAAAAATTAAGATTTAAAGGACCAAATTTGAAACTAAAATACATGGGAGGACTGAAGTGAATGGGCAAGCGCACACACCAACATGTGAGTGAAGCCATCACGCTACGTGCAACTTCTTTCGGCCACCAAATCTAGCCTTTAACGATGGATTTGAAATTACATGGTTCAATCTGAAACTTTAGTTTTCTTTCATTTTAGTTCTCGAGTTTGAGAAATGAGACGGAGTTGTCGAATTACAATGAAGGAGGGAAAAGGTTAGCAAACATCCACTTTTCAGAACATAACTTGTCATTTGTAGTGTCAATGAGTTCTAATTTTCTAGGAGGTTCATTTATGTTTATTTTTTATTTATATTGTCCAAAATAATACATCAAGTTTTAAAATTTTATCTTGATTGGGGTGTTGATTTTTTAACCAATAAAATGATAATTCATTACCAAAAATAGTTTTTTTTCTAGGTTTTTATGGTGCTATTAAGAGTTTTTGCTTGAAAAAAAATGGGTCAAAATAGGTTTTTTATCCATAGGGGAGGCTACCCAACTTTCCAACCACCTCTAGTGGTCAAAATTCAAGTCTTCAGACAATACATCGCAAGTTATTTTTTTTTTAAATGAGGTGGGGCATATGACAAAAATAAATAAATTATCAGATCCAAGCATGTGAACATACGAATAAGCTTTTATTTTATTTTTATTTTTTTTCATTTTTATTTATTTTTCTTGTTGATTTTATTCAATTTTATTTTTTAATATTTTATTTGTTTTGAATTGGGATAAATAATGTTTTTTGATTTGATATTTGTGTGTATATTATTATTTTAAACAAATACTTCGATATTTAATATATGTTCAATTTTGTTAACGATTATTTTTTTGTGATTAAACCAAGTTGAGTCTATCACCCGAATCCTGTATTATATAATTAAATAAAAAATAATCTAAAAAATTAAACATGTTAGAGTATATGACTCAGGTCACGAGTTTGGTAAGTTAGATCACAAAACCCGAATCAATCTAAAATATTAGTATCTTAGTATTTTTTAAAAAAATTATATCGGATTTTGATTTACTTTTTTAAGTTTAATTTTTTTTTTTTAATACAGATAGATATTTTTTTTTGTTTAATTTTTTTTTTTTACAGGTTCAGCCATGAAAATTAGCAGAATTTGTTTTAGTTAAAAAAAATGGTGTGGTTCGTAGCGTAGTTCAGAATTTAAGACCCGTCATTTATCAAAAATGGGATTTCCTTGATTTTTTAAGTTTATCTTTATTTTTGGATTTTTTTTATTCTGTTGCCGCTATTTGTTTTTAAAGAAAAATAAATAAAATTAGGCCTTGGGCTTGATTCTATTTTTAAATGTATGGCGTGGAGATGGATATGGGCTCGTGGTCTGTATTTATTATTTAGGATTTGATGTCGATGGACTTTTAAAACTTACATTTTATTTTTGTGGCTTGTTATATGGATACGAGGCCTAACAATAAATAAAAACTAATTATGACGAAGAAATTACTATGCAACAAAGATTAAGAATGCTATTCATTGTAATAATATAATTATAATTTTTTTAAAAAAAATTATTGAACTAGTAATTGAGAATAAGATTGTTTTTTCACCATAACATAATTATCTTTAGCATATTATATAGGGTTAGATTTATCATTTTCTTATTTTGAATAATAAAATTACTACTTTAACCTTAGAATAAAAAAAATCTAATGTCTTTAACTTAGGAGTGTTTCAGTATTTTTATTTTTTAAAAATATTATAATTACTTTGATATCTTTAGAGATAAAAAAAATATATAACTCTCTTACAAGGATTTCTTAATTATTTTACACTAGTTTTATTGTAAACTTGAAGGTTGGTCGGGGGTGTTATTGTGATTTGACATATATTAAATATTATTTATAAGAAAAACTTGTTGGCGCATATAACGCATACGCCAACATGTGGATGCCCCCATGTTTTTTAGGCAGCACATGTGGAGTTCTTCAGCCATCAAATACCACCTTTCAGAATGATGTTTGGAAGATCCTGGCGCCCTTTACAGAATGGTGTGACGCTTCGCATGTATTAGAAGCGTCTCTGGCTTGACACCAACATCCATTTCTTTTTTCTTTTCCTTATTATGCTTGAATTTCATTTCTTTTTTTCCCCTTATTTCCCTTGAATTTTGTGTTAGCCCCTCCAAAACTTTAGACCAACCCTTTCAAATTTTTTTCTTCATATTTGGTCCCTATCATTTTGATTACCATTTTTTTTTAGAACAAGCTATCACATTACAAATATTTTTCAACTTCACCATTATCATTTTTTAATCTATAAACAGTCTATCAAATTATAAATGCTTTTTAATTTCATCATCTTACTATTTTTTAACATATAAATAATCTATAAAATTATAAATGTTTTTTAATTTCACCCTATGATTTTTTTTAATCTTTTAGATTTGGTCCTCATTCTTTTAATTGCTATTTAGTTTGTTTAGGATCATTTTTAAAATTGGTTTTTTCTTTAAATGTCATCCTCGGTTTTTTTTCTATCAAATTTTATCCTTATTTTTTTTATTGTTGTTTGTTTCTTGCTTTTGCCCATTTTTTTATTAAGATTTTTCTCTAATTTTATTTTTCAAAGTTAAATTGGTTAATAATTAAACTTGTTGATTGAACTCGGGTTCAAAATTTTACAAGTCATGAGTTTTAGAGATTAGATTAAATTTAAAATGTTCGTCCGAGTTTGCTTGGCTTTCTTTCCTTTAAGCTGATGTTTTCTTATTTCTTTTTTTTTATTGGAGTTTTTCTTTGTTAATTTTTGTGATTCGCCTTCTATTTGATTACTCTGGGTTCATGACTAAAATCATCGATTTCAAAGGTTAATGCGTGTTCATATTTTTTTATTGATTCATTTCAATCTCAATGTTCAAGTTTTATCCCGCTTCTCTTTTTATAAGATCATCTCAATCTTATACCCATAATTTGCAGAGTTTTCAAGTTCACACGATTTAATAGGTTTTTTTTAAATAGTTTTTTTTTTTTTTGCAATTTGACCCTACAATATTTAGTTATTTAATAATATAGATATACTTATGCCTGATTCTTTTTGCTTTTTATTTTTTATTTTTTTGTCAGTTTATTTATTATTATTGTATTTTTTTTATATTATTTAAATTACTAATTACATCAAAGACTTGAATTGTTTTTATCCTAATAATTTTTTACATTAAAAAGAAAATTTATCTTCCCACTAAATGCGGATAATTTTACCCTATTCACTTTTTGGGTATGTACCATTAATTTAAAAATAGGATTCAAGCCCAAAGTTATTTTTTAAAATTGGACTCCAATAGGCAATACGCATGTAAGTGAGAGATTGGATTATATTTTAATTTTTCAAATCATCTCATCTAGGATTGTATTAAAAATACTTAATAATCAACTCGCAGATTAGAATAGAAAAACAAATTGTAAATTAGATTGTATAATAATTTTTGTAGGTTCCGTATAAATGGTAATCTCATAAAGGACACAATTAGGGTGATCGTGGTTTTTTTAGTTGTGTGTAAGCTCTTAGTGCTAGTGATATTTTCTTCCTTTTTTTTTAAATTTTCATCTTAAAAAAAATTATATATTTTTCTAATAATAATTGTTTTTTAAAGTATTTTTTATTCAAAAATTTATTAAAATAATCTATTTTTTTATTTTTTTTAAAATTTATTTTTAATATTAACTTATCAAAATAATTTTAAAATAAAAAACAATTAACACGCTTCAGCTGGTGACGACAAGCCTAAAAACTACAATTATCTTTATAGTCTTGTCTTCATCTGGTTCGAGCGACAGAGGAATACTGACAAAAAAGCTCATAAGAATTTTGAACTTTCGTGGAAGGAACAGGCTTAAATTAACACGCTTCGGCCCCACAATTATGCTAGTAGTCATCATGCAAATACCAAGTTCAATGCATATGTTAAGTAATCACGGAAAAAAGCTCATAAGAGTTTTGAGCTTTCGTGGAAGGAACATGCTTGAATTAACACGTTTCAGTTCCATCCCCTGAGTTGTTTCCTTTTTTAGATGCATGCTTTATTTTTATATCCCATGATGTTCCAGGGACTGTGCCCTTGTGAAGAAGATTGGTGCTGCAAGCCTGCAACCGCGCTTGAAGTCTAAGCAACTGGAATTCCATATGCTTTTGCTCCATGCATTGCGGCAAACTAAGCAATTAATTTCAATTCCAGAATTGTTATGAGTCCAACTTTCCCTTGATCTTATCTGCCATTTTTTGATCAAGCAAAAACAAATTCTTAAGCTCGATCTCCTAATGAAGTCTATATTTTGCCCTTTTTTGACTCCATAGAGAGACAAGGTTGCAGCTTGTGACAAGGTTATAGCTTGTGCCATGCACACTCTCCGATTATACTATAGACAAAAAACAAATTACTCTGACCATGTAATAGATCTACCACGATGAACATCGACAGTTTATGAAAAACGTTCCAAAGCAAACTCTTCATGGTTCTTGCATAAGCTTCCAAGGCATAAACACTTGGAAAGATAGCACTTTCAAGTTGATGCGTCACACTGGACTCGACAAAATAAAATAAAAAATTATATCAAGCCTTTGCATATCAAAGGTTCCGTGATTTTGTTGGCAGAGAGAGGAAGGAGGGTGGTTGTAATTTTTTAGGGTTGACTGTTATTTCATTGCAGAGATGCTTCACACTGTTAAATCACCAGGGAAAAGAGCATATGCGTGTGGTGTTTTTTATTTTTATTTTCCTCTCTCGAGAAACCCAT
>Ga0307515_10014232_pt1 | contig 14780 bp, 6 predicted proteins | sample 17_EM_MG_FD_194513 | JGI IMG/M metagenome (GOLD analysis project Ga0307515, IMG submission 194513) | Populus trichocarpa ectomycorrhiza microbial communities from riparian zone in the Pacific Northwest, United States - 17_EM | ecosystem: Host-associated > Plants > Roots > Unclassified | place... | reverse complement strand
TCATAAACCGTTTTTTTTTTTTTTTAAATAGATGAAATTGAAGTAAGTTACAAAATGGAATTCGAATGAGTTGCTCAAGACTCCAATCTGAAATCAGTCGGATGGAATAGAAAATTATTTTTGAAAAAAGTAGGAAGAAAAACCCTCTCCAATTTGTGCTTGCATTTTTCACTACATGTATGTGTACATCAATCCCCTGTAAACTTCCATGAAAGATAAATACTGCATCTTTACTCATATAATGCAAGAATATTTCATAATGTGATTTCTTTTGTTTTTCCTGTTTAATTTGGGAGTATTTTTTTATTTATAATTGAACAGCTCATTTATATAAATAATATCCAAATACCAAACTCAAGAATAAAATTAAGAACAATCCACTTTCCAAATTGAATTTCACTGAATTGAAAAAACCCAACTGTAATTTTTTATTTTTTTTAAAAAGAAGAAGAACAAGAACAAGAAGTTAAATTGCTGGATTTAAACAGAGAATCGAAACAAATGCAAACCCAACAATACAATAAATTAGAGAAGAAAGAGAGAAGTCTCGTGAATTCAATTCCCCCCCCCCTCTCTCTTAACTCTGCCTTCCAGTCTCCTTCCAAAAAAACGCCCCTCTCTTTCTCTCTCTCTCCTAACACATCAGAGAAGAAAGCTGAGTTCCACGCAATCAAACCTTAAGAAACGAAACCCATCTTGCATTTTCTATTTTAGTTGTTTTATTGGTCTAATGGAGTTCTATTTATGAGCCAATCAAAGCCATAGAAAAGAGAGAATCCCTTGAAATTCAACTACCATGGAAGGTAACTCATAGCCCCTCTCCCCCTCTTTCTGGTTTCAATCTTATGATCATTTATACACTCTCTTGAGTTTTATTTTTCGTTTGGTGGGTTGCTAGAAATCTTTTGCATGGACAATAAGGGTTATTTTGGGATCAGCAAGATAAGTAACTGTTAGAATTTCCTTAGGGGATTTTTTGGTTTTTTGAGGAAACTGGAATTCTGTGTGAAATGGGGTTTTGATTATGGCCCAAATTATGGAAATCCTGGCTATATGTTGCCGAACCTTTCGTTTCGTTTATTTTGTCATTTTGTCCTGCAAACAAAACATGTCGGCAATCTTTTCAGGCGAAGCAAGATCATTTTCATTGTTAATCATCACACATCTGAATTTTGTCATTCTAGCAGTTTTTTTTGAATCTCAAGGTTGTATGCCTGTAATAATGTTTGTTTTGTGTTCCAAATGCTCTTGAGGTTTCAGATGGAATGTATGTTTATATGAAAGATATTGTGAAGTATTTAACCTTAACGCTTAAAACTTCGAGTGAACATTGGGTGCTGATTGAGAATTCCTTGAATAATGTTTGTGGAATTGGAATACTTCATATATAAGTCAATGGGTTACACTGAGCATGAATTACGATTGGTCCGAGTGTAATGCGAGAAAGTTATTTTGAATCACAGTTGTTCTGAAAGTAAACATGGTTTTGGCTATCTAGTTATGGCTTACATCCATGAAATAAGGTGCATGCTTTCCCCTACGAACTTTTATCGGACTTGACTTCAAAACAATCAAAGGCATTATAAATATCTTTCAAAGCACTCTGGATGTTCGTGTGAAAACAGCGGCATTTTACCTGTTATGCTTGCTTTGTCCACCAATTCTTTTAAAGCTACATGCCGCCCACTCCCTTTGCTTGGCCAAATTTACTCTAGTCAAACTGGGATTCATTATTGACCATGATCAATCTCATTTACATGCTCTTCTTCGAAACATGGTGCATTTAATATCCTTTGTGATGAATTATTGTGAACGTGGATTTCTACACCTTCCCTGATTAACTAATTTAGTTTTCTTGAGTTAAATTGGTGTTGTCACTTCCTCACTTTATACACAATAGCACGATTCTACAGTTTTTTATTCTGCTTTTGTACCCGATATGCTTCTATGCTTACATCACTGTTTTCAACTCGATGGCTTGATTTTCTTGTACAAGGTAGCAGAATAGGGAAACTTATAAGTTCTGTTTGGTGTCTTTGCTCTTCTCTCATGCACGTTCTTTTTCACTTTGTCTTATAAAAAAATCAATGTTTAGAATCAAGTGAAGTGCATTCTGAAGAGAATAGAGTTTCTCTAGAGAAGAATTTAAAAAGGACAGTCAAGACGCCAGCCCAGGTTATTGCTTTGGAGAGCTTTTATAATGGTACTATTTCATCTCTCACATATTTTATTCAACGCACACACGGCTGTTAGTCTCAATGTTCTTGAGGTGATGTCTTTACTTTTTCACAGAGCACAAATATCCTACGGAGGAAATGAAATCAGAACTTGCAGACCGAATTGGGTTGACAGAAAAGCAAATATCTAGCTGGTTTTGCCACAGAAGGTTAAAAGACAAAAGATTGAAGGATGAAGGATACACTAATGGACGACAAGATCGGTCTAGCAGTATTCTTCATGATCGTGGTAGTGGATTGAGGCAAGATTCATGTGGCAGTACTAAACAAGGTGATTATAGGAATATCGATCCAAGGGAAGTTGAAAGCCAGAGACTTTATGGTCAAGATTTTCATACTGCTGATCTAACGTATGACCGTACAAGTCGCTATACAGGGAATGTTAGCGGCATTGATGATATATCTTCAGGAAGTAGCTCATCGTTGCAAGATAAGTTTGTTTCTCAAAGAGAGGATCCTTATGATACAGAAACCTCGAAGTACCTAGCACAGAATGGAGCTTCCATGCCATTAATTCCCAAGGGTGCTGAGAGTTTTGGGTATAAACCATCAGGATATTTGAAAGTGAAGGGCGAAATTGAGAATGCTGCTATTACCGCTGTCAAGATGCAATTGGGCAGGCATTATAAGGAGGATGGTCCACCTCTTGGTGTTGACTTCCAGTCACTCCCTCCTAGTGCATTTGCATCCCCAAGTAGAGATCCAGTCAATGGTAAGTTCTAATGACTTCCTAAGGAATTCCATGCAAATTTTGCTGGCAGGAGTTTCCCAATAAATTTTGCTTTTCTAGTTTTATATTCTTTTTGAGTTTTCTCTGATTCCTACTTGGAGGAAGAGCATTAGGAGGAGAATGCAGGGATGCATATATTTCCATTTGTATGATTTGATGGCTTCAGTTGCATTCCAAATAAGTTGTGTCTTACTTTATTGAATGCAGCAATAGTTACTTCAGTAGCATCTGCATTAAACTTAAATGTTTGATGCATGCTTGGCAATAAATAGCCCATTTGTTTCTCTGCCTGCTTAGACTTGCAATTTACCTTATAAATTCTTCAATGGAAATGGGTTACCATGACGTTTGCATTTGATGCTGGGAGCCAGAACTTATTTTTTTTGGTTTCCTCTTGATGCCATTTTTCTGCAACAGCTGGCAGAAGCATTGAGTCTTCACTCCACTCATTGTTGACATATATTTCACTATAATTTGATAACTATACTCCTTTTTCTTAGTTACAACAATGTACACTCCACTTTTGTTTACTTTGATATGCTGTTTATGGCAAATCATCTTTGCAGGACCAATCTATGTAGGAGATCTTGTTGGGATGCGTTCTCCTGATGTTTCTGGAGTTCGAAAGCAACCCAGTCTCAGTGGTGTGAGTAGATCTTATGATACATTTTCTTGGCCTTATAGTCAGCGACATCTTGATATCATGTTATACATGCTCATTTATCACATTAATCAATATAGAAACAAGGGTTAAATTTTGTGCCTGCTGCGTTGTCTGAATGTAATGGGATTGAGAATATTGATACTTAGGTGAGTTGAGTTTATCTTGTGCAAACAAAATGGTTGTCATTCACTTTGGACAGATAATTTAATGGTGTCAGAACTATGACCATTATAATATAATGGTAAACAAATTAGTTTGAGGCTCAAGTTCTGCAGGCCCATGCTGGAAACCTCTATGTCCTCCACCTCTCCATTATTCCCAAAGAGATTGCCATCCCTTGTTCAACACCATTGTGGCTTTCACTTTACTTTTGCTGCCATTTTGCCACCAACCATGCACCACCAGCAATTATGCTTGCAACATATTTCCTTCCTCATTTTGGTATGTTCCAAAGAAAAGGTTCAGTTAGGCATTGAAATGTCAGGGGACTAGTTTGTTTTTATTTTTTATGGCCAAATGACTTCTTGGACTCCGTTTTGCCATCGCCCAGATCTTGCTTGGTGTCAGTAGTTGAAGTGATAATAGTTGTTTTTTGAAGTTCTGATGAGAGCTCATAGTCACACCTTCATGGAAACTCATACGAATTGGAATGCCATTTTAAGTATAATTATTATATTTGTTTTATACCCTTGCAGAGATATGAAGTATATAGCACCAAGATGAGTTCTCATGATTCATATACGGAGGGAGCAAATTGTAATCCCGAGCATGGATCCGATTCTCATGAGAGAAAATCCCGTCACCATCTAGAACAGAAGTCTACCTATAATGTTTCCAATTCTAATGCAGGCGGGAACTCTACCATGGATATGCCTGATGATCTTGCTGTTGAAACGTCAGTCTATAGAAGCAAAAGAAATTATAGGACGAGCTCTAAGCATGATTTTGAAGGGAGAAGATCAGATTCTTTTGCAACCCATCATGGCCCTCGTGGTAGGAGAGAAAAGACAGAAGCTTGGTTGCATGATTGTGATAATGACAATCCTAAGATAGCTCGAAGGAATGACTACATGTCTAAGCCTTCACACTCGATTCTTGGACCTGGAAAATCTCTTGTTACAGAGGAGAGAGCACCATTTACAAAGACGGAAAAGGTTCCCTTATTTGTTTATGTCCTTCTGCTTGTATTCTTGAACTGTTCCATGCTAAAATATTTAGCATAATATCAAGTTATACATTGGGTATGTGTAGGAGGAAAAGCTTTATGGAGAAATGAAGAGAATGAAAGGCTCGCATGATTCAGTTAGAGTAAAGAGGCATCCGAGAGATGAAACAGCTGTGAGTTTATAATGTGGTCAGCTTATGGGAATATTTTGAGTATATACTGCGTGTTGCATGTACTTTCATCCTCAATAGACTTGTAATTCACACATTTACTTTTTATAAATGTACATTGATTATGACACCTCCACCTTTTGGGTTAATATTTGAAGGTTGCAAAAAGATTCAGAGCTGACTTTCCACGTCAAGAACATGTGACAAAAGCATCAGTTTCTGGTATGCGCCGAAGAACAAATCTGACTGAAGGGTAGGTAAAAATTTCTACATGTAATGATAATTTTCTTTTCTTCTTTATTTTATCAATTTAGTGTGTATATGTTGTGCATGTTTTGTCAATTTTGATGGACTTAAAATGGTTGTTAGTCTTTAATGAATCCGAAAATTCCCATGTAGAGAATTACAGTACAGTATCCATGTCTCATGATGCATTTAGCCGAACAAATTTTAGTTTCCGAAGTAAGTTGCTTTATCTAGATGGAAATAAATGGTTGTGTAGATGGTTACTGTGGTGTGGTTTACACCACCACTTGTACTCTGATGCAGTTGTGGTAGTTTGCATTGTTAAGCATGGGTACCCTGTTTGTTGTGTTATCGATTTTTTTGTTTCACCTTTCAGGTGAACTGACATTAGTACCTCCCTCTGTCATGATGGCTAACACGAATAGGAAACTTGCTACTGCTATCTAAAACTATTTCAGGATCCATAACCCCATAAAGCCTTCCTTTTGAAGAGCTGGGTGAAAAGAGACGAGGGATAATTGTCAAGCAGATTTCTCTTTAATCATACATCAATGAGGTACCAATTATCTATGGAACACGTAGAAGTGCATTAGAATCTAGAGACCATGACCTTGGGCTTTGCTTTCACTGAAGCTGTAGGCATTGTGTGACATGGGATTTGCCAACCGACATTGGGAGGTTATATGTGTCTGAAACAGACCGATTCTCACAGACTTGTCGTGAATACTTATTTGAATCATCTATAGTGATTAACAATGGTAAAGCTTGTTTTCATGTATAAATTGGCTGATTGTGAAATAAGTCATATTAATTCCTCTTGTAAGGTGCAGAGTATTAACTCTTTGATCACCAGACTTCACATTGTTCACCTGTCATGTCAAGACCGATTGGGTTCATATGTTTGAAGTGAGATTCAAAGCTCAAGAAATGCTAGGTGTCGGTGTTTGTATATGAGGATGCCGGATGCCTGGTTTGGTCGAGATGCTGACTTGTTAGTTAATCACTATTTTCAGTTTTGACAGATATTTGTTTTCTAAACATGTAACTCTGTCTCAGTTATGATTAATTGTCAAAATATTTCATACTGCCTGCAATGCAAACCTGATCATTTCTTTCCCTTTTTCTGAATAGGCTACAGAGCTTATAGCATTCTTCATGCTTTGTGTATTTTGCAGGTCTGTCATGGAGAGGCCATCTAGTTTCAGCGAGGATGAAACTGCAGAAACCAGTTCTTCAGCAGAATGAGGATCTGACAATTGATGGATTTGGATGGTGTATGGGTTTGTGTGATCACCTGTCAGAAAGATAGCGATACCCATTTACCTGATGAAGATGGTACGAAGTTGTACAGTTGAGAGAATGTATTTCATCTGTTGGTGATGTTCCCATTCTACGAGGAATGAAATTTTAGTTCGTTATGGCAACCAATTGGTTTAGCCAGTGATGTCATCAAGTATATACTTCGTAGTTTGTACAAATTTTGTCCCGAATACTAAAATTCTTTCCGGGGATATTCTGATTGTAAATCTGATTAGGCAAGACCCCTTCGATGTTGATGACCGCGTGCCACTGCACAGCATGCCCGTATTGCTTTTTCGTGAAGGCAAATGATAGCAAGACTACTCTATAAAGCTGTTTTCAGGGGATGATTGAAGTACTTTCTAGTTTCTATAACTAATGCATGACATGGCTTTTTCCTTTTCTCCCTTGTGAAATATGAAAGCTCGGATTAATATTTTATTTTCTCCTTGGTTTGCAAGGTGATTGTTTGTTTATTGGAAATTCTATGATGATTAACTTGAGGGGTAGCTTTGATGGTTAAGTAGATATATTCTCTTCTAATGAAACTGGAAATAAAATAACAAAATTCTCATGATTTTCTAGTTTTGACATGGATAATCAGAAAAAGACACTTAATATGGATCCATGACAAAATCTTAATTTGTAAGAGAATCCATCAATCCAAATAACCCAAGGAGATTAAATCTCATGGAGCACAAATTTATTAAGCTTTTCAAAGAATTTAATTATGATTAGTAACCTCCACCCAAGAGAAATCCCAGCCTAGCAAAAACTAGTAACCTCCACCCAAAAGAAATCCCAGTTTAGGATAAAAACTAGACATTTACCTGCGCATATGCGAATCCTTTTATATATTAATTACCTGATACAACATTAATGTATCATAATCTGTAGATGATTGAATTTGGAAATGAAGCATCATTCCATTGAGTAATTGGTATGATATCACATGGCATGAAAAAGGGACATGAAGTTTCAGCATGGTTCAAATGATGTACAGATTTTTTTTGGTTCACCATTGAATCAGTCATGGTTTATCTCTTCAAGGTTCTTCTTCTTGCAAGGGTCTCTTCTGTCAGGAGGAGTGGTCTTGTTGGAGGAATAAATATCATTATTTGGATATAGCATCAGTGTACTTGAGGGGAGGGTGACTATTGTTCCAATGCATGTGGCAAGTTCTGCGATCTCAAGCCACATATCAGTGTCAGCAAATCTCTTACAGAGGGTGACAAAGGAAAAAAACATAATTATCTTACGTTGCGTTGAAAACTACAAAGTACAAACAAAGTTAGGAGATCTCGCCTTGTTGTAGCCCTTCGGTTGTTGTTTAAAGACCGATTTCATCAGGAAATGCATCAAATTAATGGGTTTGATTTGTCCGACATAATAACGTCTTTAATTTGTCTTCCATGTTTTTCTGGTCCTCGTTGTTTTTTTTTGGTTTACTAATGGATTGCATGCTGCTGCTGTAATTAGGGTTTTTAGATATGAGGATCTCGTTTTACTGGAGTGGTGAAGTCGGTATTATGTTTTATAGTGATACGGAGACAGACGGTTTGTCGGTGGGAGTGTGACAGGTCGTGCGTTGGGGTTAGTTTTTCTTGCCTTGCTTCTTGTTTGACTGGCAAATTAAATTCTTTAATATTTAATTAACGAATGTTTCGTTATACGAGGCATTTCTTGGACGCGCAAGGCATATGTTATGTTGAAATCTGTATCGCTTTTAACGCATGACTTTGAAAAATTCACCACTGTAAAACAATTTCAGTTGAATCCAGCATTTCGTTATATTTTACGTGAAAAATTGGTTACTAATGACTTGGTTATGGGACTCTTCGTTTTGTTGTCCGTCAGATAAATTTTATTTTCAACATGAAAATTTAAATATGTAAGTTTTTTTTTAATATGTTTTTTTGACATAAAATATCTTAATTGTAAATTAAAAAGTTTATACATGTATTTAATTAAATAAATCAAGAATTATTTATACAAACAAATACATAAAAATATTTACTATAAGTATATATTAAACTGGAAAATCAAGAGATAGATATAAAAAAAAATTGATCTTGCAACATGGATCTTATACTCGGTGATGCTTAATAACTTTGTTTGTTGAAACTAATGTTTTATTTAATAAAATGATGATAAAAAAAAACTCTTAAAAAACCACTAAAAACCCATCATTTATGCGGGAAAATCCTCGTTGAAATACTTTATAAAATTTAAAAAAAAATTTAAGTTGGGCTAAAAAAAAAAACTTTTAACATCATAAAAAAAACATTGAAATCTTATATGCAAACTCAGTAAAAATTTAATTATATTACATTAAAAAAAACATTATAAATTTTTTTTTAACAAAAACATAATATTAAATGAAATTAATAAAAAAAATAAAAATACAAAAAAACCAATGGAGTAAAAAAAAGGTCAATGCAAGCTGGCCTTTTAGCCTAGCCCCGAGTGCTTGAGCTGTTTTATTTTTTAAAAAGTTTTTAAGTAGCGAACTACCCAAAAAAATTGAAAAACAAATATAAGTAGGTGTCGCCTGCCTCTCCCCAGATTTCACCACCGTGGTCATAGTTTTGAAACCCGACCCAGCTCGATGGGTCGACCCTGGACCCGGCCGACCCGGGGTTAGAACTGGGCCGGGTTTAAGAAAAAATAGGAAAAGTCAAAACCTGGGATAACCCGGTCAAAAACCCGGTTGCAACCCGTTGACTTTTTTTTTTTACTAAAACGACATCATTTTAATTTTTTTAAAAAATCAGAATTGACCCGGGGCGACCAGGTGACCGGATCAAAACCCAGAATCCGAGCCTTGGACCGGGCCGGGTTTAAAAACTCTGACTGTGGTAGCCAGAAAATCAAGGGTTGTGACTTCTTTTTATCTGAAGACCCATATTTCAACTCATCTTTTACCCAAAAATTGACCTAATCTGTAACACCCTTGAAAATTTCATGCATCTTAAACTTTATTTCCTAGAAATAATTACTATTTTTGGGGTGAATTTTTTATATATAAAAACCTAGCTTTACAGGAATTTATCAAAATTTTGGCAGAATTTCTCTCATACCAGAAGATCTCAAGTTATTGACAAATACTTGTAATACTTCAATATACCATTCACCCAAGGCCCAATTATTGTCCAACTATCCTGAACTCATCATTTCACAACACAACTCATCACAATAATTGTAATTCATTTTAATATCACATCATGCATTTAAGTATAATATTCAAGATTCAAATCAAGATTTATAACCTTAAATAATATTATGCTATTAGTATAAGCTACAATAAAAAACACATAAGTATAATATCATACACTAGCATATTAAGTTAAATTTATAATTACATAATTTAAGAGAAATTGACATTCAGTTACAATAGGATAATTATTACAATACTTTATAAAATTAACAAAAATCTCTAAATATCTATTATGCAGCTCGAGACTGAGAGATATCTGTAATTAATATACGAGTAACAATTAAGTACGTAATAATAATTTACTTAAACAATTAAAATAAATACAGTGTCATGTTTGAACACAATTCATCATAAGAACTTATACGAATATCATTCACACAATCAATCTTTAATTTATATGGTTTATTTTCTATATCAATATTTTTTATTTATCATTATTTCTAATACACATTTTTTTTTCTAAACTACAATCTCTACATTAAGCTCTTTTCAACTAATATTCAACACTGAGTAATTCTTTGTTCGTCTAAATCCAGACATTATTTTCACTTACAAACAATTTAAATTCTCTACCCTTTACCAGATAAAACTCCTACATCCAGGAATCCGATTTCCATTCCTTTGTACTGAACATTAAACCCAATATCAGAAATATTAATTCCTTATATCCATTAGTGGATTTTATTCCCATCACTAAAATTAATTTCTTCTTCCCTTTACCGGGCATTAATCTTATCACTGGAATTAATTTCATTACCCTTATCGGGCATTAATCTCATCATCAGAATCAATTTCACTGTCCCTTACCGAGTATTAATCCCCTCACTAGAATTAATTCCATTACCCCTTACCGGACATTAATCCCATTACCGAGAAATTACTTTCTTCCATTATATGTTTTACAAATTAAATATAAAATAACATAAAATATCCAAAATATTATAACAAAAATCTTACAAAAGAAAATGTTAAGGTATTGAACACCTACCTACAATTAAAGATTTTGAAGTATCTCCCTGCTGTAGCACAACTCTCAAAGCCTCTTTTGTATCAACAAGCATATCAAATTTTCTTCTTATATTCGTTACCAAATAAATTCTCATTTCCAAACATTTATCTAACAATTTAAACTAGCCAATGTGAATCAGTTTGACTTATTCAATCAAAACTATCATTTTTCGTTTAGTTTATTTCAAATTCCATTTTTTCTCGATTTTATTAACAAAGAAAATCCCATATAATATCGCACATGCAACCATTTCTTACACTCATTCCCATTACTTTAAAAAATTTCAGAATTTCAAGTCAAGAGTAATTCCAAATATGGGTTGAAAACTAACTAATTTCATGTGGTTCGCCATAATCAACTCTGAACATTGTTTAGTGTTTTAATTATTATCAGAGTTCTAAAACTCGGTTTTATACATAGTTTATTTATTTGAAAAAATAAAACATTTTTATACAACTTTTATGAAAACACTAAACCCAGTTCTGTCATCTAGACGTCTAAAATAATTAATTACAACAACTTGTGAAATTTGTCTTGCTGCTCTCAGTTTAGACCTATCTTTGGTTTTTATCCATATTTGAAGTTTTATAACTCCAATTTATGCAAGATGAATTTTGTTGGGAATTTAACATCCCTGGCTATAACTTCCATGAAGAGATGAATTTCAAATTTCATCATTTTCATGCCTAAAAGTTCCCTAGAAATCAAAGGACAAAGTTGTCACATGTTTCGCCCATGAATCTTTATAATCAATAAAATATTCTACATGTTTTTATCTTTTATGACAAATATTTTTTTTTATATACTACAATATCATTAATTCAATTCTTTAAAACCCTTCATGCTCATTTACATTTTATTCGAGTATCTAAAGTCAATTTACACAATATTCATGTTAACAAAATTTTCGACTACGCTACGACATTTTAATAAAAAATTCAAATTATAATACAATTCTTTCAGAAATCATTTCCCCATATAAAATACATTAGTTCAAAACAATTTCACTTGATTACATGCAACTATACATCATGAGCCTAACTTTCATCTTTAGCCAGCTACTTGAGTTTTTAAAGACCCTATATTTTTCTTCATCAATTCCACTAAATTTAACAACCATTACAATCTAATCTAAATAAATTTGATCAATTCATATTTGCATTTCTCCAAAAAATTTTCTATAAACCCCAACTTAAAATTCATGATTTCTACTGTAAATGTTATTCGAATTGCATGAAATTGTTAGAGTAGGTCTAGAATCCCTTACCAGATGTTATTCAAGTCTTTGAATCTCAATCAGTCAAAAAATTTATCGTGACTATGCAACCCCTCTCCTTGATTATTTTGCTTCTCTTTCCTTCTTAATTAGGTGTTTAGAGATGTGTGTATGTGTTTCTCTCAAATTTCTCCCTAAATCTCTTGATTTTCTCTTGGTTTCTCTAAGATTTTTGGTGAGAAAATTAAAATTTTTCTATCTTCTCCTTTTGTTTGCAGCCGCCGGCATGAAGAGAAGAAAATCCCTCCCTTTTTATACGTTTTCTAGGGTAATTTACTCTTCTGCCCCCCTTTAAGTATAATATGAAATTTTCCTTTTATGTCTTTTCCAATTTCACTTTTGATATAAAATTTTAATTTAACTTTGTTTTTTATACCGAAAGTTTACATAAACACTTTACACAACTTGATAAACTTGAATATGACCTCTAACAACTAAACAAATAGTCGGAAAACACAAAATCAAAACGAAACAAAAAAACTTATTGTGCTTAGATCTATTATCTTAGGCAATAGAATTGAGTCGAAGGACATCTAGATGAGACTCCTCTCATTGAATGAAACTCATTAATACCAAGATTGATATTTTTGATGGTTGAAATTGGTGTCAACCAGGACTTTCTTTTCTTACCATTAGAATCTGATTGTTTTGTATATTCTCTCTCAAACCAAAAACTAAAAATTTTAAAAAATAAAATTTTAAATTAAAATTTAATTTGTAAAAATTAAGAGACAGGAAGGTTATAATTTTAAAAGTAGACAACGGTAGAAAAAAATGATTTTTTACATAAAAAAAAGACCATTTCCTTTTTTTGTAATATGTTGTAAAATGTGAAAACTTCATATACATACATATATACATACGCACACATACATATTGTTTGTTTTTATAAATGCATTAAACATGCGGAGAAACTATTCACAATCAACCTGTGCTGTATCTCCAAAATCTTCCACCGAGTCATTGATATATTGTCCAAAACTTCACCAATCACCATCATATATATATATATTCAGCAAAACTCAGAATCCTTCTCCTTCATCGGCCAAAGCTCTATCAAAATAACAAACCATGGCCATGGATCCAAAGTAGGTTTTCAAAACCCCATTTGCACAGCCTCTCTCTCGTATATGAAGAATTATAGCAATTAGGTTTTGTTCTTTTGTTTTGCAGGTATTCAAAGTAGCGCATGGACTACTACGTACACCCATGATCGATCCACCCCATGTGAGTATTAAACGCGTGCCACGTGTCCCAATCAGATATTCCACCCTTTTTCTAACATTTTTACAAAGATACAAAGGTCAACTATATATGATATACCATCATCTCCTCTTAAGTAGACTGAGAGTTTCAGATCATTGGTCAAAGGTCTATTGAGCTCCAGATTATATTGTCCGCTTCTGTTCCTAAAAATGTTAAAGTACTCTTCTTTCATTACTGGATGTTTAAGGTTTGATCAAAAAAGGCAATTTAAAGTGGACTTACACATGTTTTAAATTCTAAAGCATCAGAAAAGATTTAACACAGACACCACACATACATGCATATATTCTGAAGTTCGAAGAAACCCAGATTAAATAGCTACATACCAGTATCGTGGTGGGTAGAACTGTGGTTAACGATCACGGCTGTAACCCTTAGAACTTGTACAACGAGCAGTCCCTAATTGAAATATTGAACGCCTTTTCTTCCTTCTATTAGTTTGACCATGCAGGTGATATGGAGACAGGAAGACCACCTCTATCTGTCCGTCATCATTATATACAGAGCACTATATATTGTTGTTTTTGCTGTGCTGTGTTTTATTTGTTGTGTTACGCTGTGCTGTGCTTTGTTATAAGATTAAACACGTTTAGTGATGAATTATTGTGATATGTTGATAAACTTAAATTAAAATTACTAACATAACTTAAATCAAACAATCTCTTTAAGAATATGAATATTTTCTTTTATTTTAGAATGTATATCATGTATCTATCAGAATAGAAAATTAATATAGGATGTTGTAATCATTACAGTTACTCATGTATCTATCAGAATAGGAAATTAATATAGGATGTTGTAATCATTACAGTTAATGCAGTGTTCTGCTGCCTCTATATAAATAGGAAGGTTGGCTAAGACACAACCCAACACATTCTATTATTCTCAACTTGGTATCAGAGCCACAAAACCCTAAAATAAATTAAACCTACTTTTCTCACAGCCTCCCTTCTTCAATGGAACAGCCGCCACATACATCTTTAAATTTTGCAGCACCAGCAGTCCAGCTTTCTTCTTCTCCAGCAGTGCAGCCCTCTTTTCTTGCAGCGCCTCCTGTGCTTTCCTCTGCTGCGTCACCGCCTGGATTCTCCTCTGCCATGGCTGGTGAACGCCTCCTCTTGCAGCCCTCGTCTACTGCCTCTGCTGCCTCTACTGCCGCAAGCATTATCTCCCTTTCTCACACTCATCAAGTCATCTCCCTCAAATTAACAAACACCAATTATTTATATTGGCGTATGCAGATGCTGCCTTATCTCCTAGGCCAAGGAGTTTTTGGTTTTGTTGATGGCTCCAACACATGTCCATCAACACATGTTCTTGCCCATGATGGTATCTCTCTTCAGGTAAATCCGCTTTTTCAAACCTGGAAACAACAGGACCAACTCATTCTAAGTGCTCTTCTTTCCTCCCTATCTATGGAAGTTTTGCATCTTGTTGTTGGCTGTCAAAGTTCTTGTTCAGCTTGGGGCACTCTTGAGCGAGCTCTCGCTTCTACCTCCAA
>Ga0307515_10014230_pt1 | contig 14783 bp, 15 predicted proteins | sample 17_EM_MG_FD_194513 | JGI IMG/M metagenome (GOLD analysis project Ga0307515, IMG submission 194513) | Populus trichocarpa ectomycorrhiza microbial communities from riparian zone in the Pacific Northwest, United States - 17_EM | ecosystem: Host-associated > Plants > Roots > Unclassified | place... | reverse complement strand
GCCGACCGCCTAGTACGGCGCGAAGTGCTGCCGCGACGAGCGCCGCGCGTCGAGCGCCGCGATGTCGTCGGCCGAGAACGCGCCCGGCTCGCCCCGCGGCAGGTGCGCGCCGATCCAGCCGATCACCATCGCGCGGGCGCGAACGCCGGCGGCGCCCGCGGGATCGTCGCCCTCGGCGCATTCATCCCACAGCTCGAACAGCGCCTGGCGCCGCGCCGCCGGATCGGTGGTCGCGCGCCACAGCGCCTCGAGGTTCCGCGCCATGCTCTCGGCGCTGTGGCCGAGCTGCGCGGCGCGATGCGCGGCGCCGGTCTCGATGCGCTCGGCCCGCGTCGCGTCGAGCATCGCCATCTTGCGCGCCGCGTACGGGTCGCTGCCGACCAGCTTGCGCTGGAGATAGCCCGTGATGTCGGCCCGGCCGCCCAGGATCGGGAGGATGAAGCCGCCATCCACCAGCGCGATCCCGTGCTGCGGGTTGGCGTCGCACAGCGGGTCGTCGATCCGCTGGCACGAGCCGGGCGTCGATTGCAGGTGCCGCGGCAGGTCCTGCCACGTGCCGACCCGGGTGTCGCGATACGGGTCGTCGCGCCACGCGGCCAGATCGTCGCCGATCGCGTGGATCGTGTTCCGGAGCCGGCCCAGCGTCGGCAGGTGGATCCGCCACTGCGGGTCGAAGTCGTCCTTGTTGTGGACCTCGACGGTGCCGTCGCCGTGGATGGTGTACGACGCGGTCAGGTCATCGATCTTGCCGTCCGCGCCGCTCGGCCGGATGCGCCCCGAGGGCTTGACCGGCGCGGGCAGCGGACGGTCGTTCAGGACCCGCGCGGCCACGTCGCCGGACAGCGAGAGATCGTGGCGCAGGCCGCGCATCGCGAGCGGGTTGGGCCGCCCGGGTAGCTCGCGACCGGCGTCGCCGGGTACCTCGACGCTGGTCGCCTCGACACTGGTCGCGGCCGCGCCGCGGCTCGAGCCCGGCTGGCTGGCAACCGCGCGCGCTGTCGGCGCCGCGGCCGCCTCGCGCACCTCGCCCGGGACCATCGCGACCTCCATGGGTTGCACCGGCGCAGGCAGCGGCAGCGGCAGCACCTCGATCGGGATCGCGGCGCGATCCTCGTCGCCGCGAGGCACGACGCGATGGACACCGCGGTCGCAGCGCGTGATCGCCACGAGCCCCACCGCGTGGGCGAGGATCGATACGACCAGCGCGCGACGACCGAACGCCACTGACCAGTGTGACCGGGGCCCGAGGGTTCGGGTTGTCCCGCCGCTCGCCAGCCACCGCGGCATCGGAAAACCGCAGACCCGCCGCCGGGACCGGGCGGCCAAAAAAACCTACGCGGCCGTGTCGATCCGGCCGGGCGCCGCTCGTCGCGCTCACAGAAGACACGAACCAACCCGCTCGACAACGAGGAAAGCCATGATGATCCAAGCACTTGCCCCCGAGTTCGCCACCACCACGACCACCCGCTCGATCACCCGGTACACCGCGCCCTGCGCCCGCGTCCTGCTGGGCCTGGTGTTCTTCGTGTGCGGCCTCGACGGCTTCCTGCACTTCATCCCGCAGCCCACCGAGATGCCCAGCGAGGGCGCGATGTCGCTGGCCATCGCGCTGATGAAGTCCGGTTACATGTTCCCGCTGATCAAGGGCACCGAGGTCGCGGTCGGCGCGCTGCTGCTCGCCAATCGCCTCGTGCCGCTGGCGCTCGTGCTGATCGCGCCGGTGGTGGTCAACATCTTCGCGTTCCACGCGTTCCTCGCGCCGTCGGGGCTGGTGCTCGCGAGCGTGCTCGTCGCCCTCGAGGTCCACCTCGCCTGGGTGCACCGCGCCGCCTACCGCCCGCTGTTCGCAGTTCGCAACAGGCAGCCCCGCGCGTGACCCGAGGAGCCGGTTGCCAGGGCCTGCCGCCGGCGCACGAGATCCGGATTCCGACCGCGACTCGAGGCAGACTTGCCGACTCACGATGTTTCTGTACGCTGCGGCCGCGCAACGAGCCTTTCATGGAGCATTGCCGCGCTCGATCAACTGCAATACAGGAACCGACTGAACGTCGCCCGGGTGCCGGGCCGAAGCGTCACATCCGGAGGTTGATGCCGGCGGCGACCGCGAGGAAGTCGCCCGCGTGCTGCAGATCGAGCAGGCTCAGGTCGACGCGCACGTCCATGTTGTGGCCAAGCGCGAAGATCGCATCGATGGTCAGCGGCGTGATGTCCGAGATGTACGTGGTCGCGCTGTCCTTGATGCTGAAGTTGGCGAGGATGGTGGAGGCCTGGAGCTGGAGCTCGGGGGTGGCCTGGAGCCCGAACGCGAACGGCACCGCGAACACGATCGGGTTGACGCTCGTCCCCATGACGTCGGGGCCCTTGACGGTGACGCCGAGGCCCGGGACGCCGATCGGCGTGCCGATGACAGATCCGCGACCGACGGCGGCGAGCCAAGGGCTCCGCGCCGGGGCGACGCGGTTCGCGGGGATCGCCGTACACCAGCCGCGGCAAGTCACGGTAGGCTCTGCCGGATGAGGCACTTCCTCCTGCTGCTGGTCGCGCTCGCTGCGTGCGCCCCGAAGCGTCCCGTCGTGACCTGGGTCAGCTCGCTGACCGGAGTCCAGGAGCGCGTCGAGATCCGGTCCGACGGCGACGTCAGCTACACCACCACCGTCAAGGGCGTGGAGACCAGGCCCCAGCCGATCAAGCTGGGGAAGGAGCAGGTCGAGGAGCTCGCCGAGCTGATGCGCGCCCAGCGCGCGTGCGAGCTCGCGCACGATCCGGACTTCACGCCGGCGCCCGACGAGGGCCAGAGCACGCTCGAGCTGTCGTTCCCCGACCAGCGCTGCAAGGTCGTGCTGTGGAACCGTGAGTGGCTGCGTGACCGGTCGCGCGAGATCGTCGAGACCATGCGCTCGATGCGGCCGCTGCGCGGCCACTGAGCGCCGCCGGTCACCTGGCGCGGCGGCTGGCCACGGCCTCGTGCTTGGCCAGGAAGTCGTCGACCCGGGCGAAGAACTTCTGCGGGTCGTCGAGCATCACGAAGTGCCCGGTGTTGGCGATCACCGCGACCTCGCGATCGCGGACGCCGTCGCCCTGGCGGCGGAAGCTATCTTGTAGAGAGCCGTCGGCCAGGACGAGCAGCACCGGGGCGCGGATCTTGTCGAGCTGGTCGCGCACGGTGGTGACCGACAGCTCGTAGATCGCGTCGCCGATCGCGACCCGATCCGACTTCGCGACCTCGGCGAGCACCGGCGCGAGCCGGTCGGGCCTGGTCGCCATCTGGCCGAACACGTCCTTGACCTGCTGCGCGAACCGCTCGTCGCTGGCCTCGCGCCACTGGTCGCGGGCCTGGGCGGCGGTGGCATCGTCGCTGGGGTCGCCGGCGCCGGCATCGACCACGATCGTCGGGCCGACCAGCCCCGGCTCGCGCGCGGCGAGCCAGTACGCGGCGAAGCCGCCGAGGCTGTGGCCGATGATGATCGGCGAGCGCAGCTGCCGGTCGCGGATGTAGCGCGCCAGCTCCTCGACGGTGGTCTTGACCAGCGGACCGTCGATCCGCGGCTTGCCGGCGAACCCGGCGAGCGTGAGCACGTGGGTCTGGTAGCCGTGCAGGTGGTCGACCGTGCCGCGCCACACCAGGCTCGGGCAGCCCAGGCCAGGGATCAGGATGACCGGCCGGCCGTGGCCGTGAACCTCCACGGAGAACGCGGTCGGCTCGAACGCCGGCGCTCCCTGGGCGGTGTCGCGCTCGGTCCTCGGAAGATCCTCGACGGTGGCCGCCACGGGATGACCGCCGCACGCGGCGAGAGCGAGCAGACACGCGTGAAACGGGCGCATGACCCGAGTCAAAGCACCCGGCGTGCCACGGGCGCACGCGCACGACGCGCACGGCGATCCGAGCGCCCCGGCTACGACTCCAGCATGGACTCGGGCTTCGGGGTGAAGGGGATCCCGATCGATTTCGGATACGGAATCTCCAGATGATTGGCATTGAACGCATCGACCAGCATGCGGTTCAGCGTGCGCTTGACGTCGTAGTGCGCGCCCGGTCCCACCTTGGTCTCGATCCGCACGCTCAGGCTGGTCGCGCCGATGGTCTCGATGCCCTTGACCTGGGGGACGTCGATCACCTGCCCCGGCAGCATCGCCGGCAGCCGCGCGCTGACCTCGGCGATCACCCGCAGCGCCTTGACCAGGTCATCCTCGTACGCCACGCCGATCTCGACCACGGTCAGCGTCCACCCCCGGCTGTAGTTGATCACGTTCTGGACCTCACCGTTGCGCAGGATATGCAGCCGGCCCAGCCGATCGCGGATCCGGGTGATCCGCAGCGACAGCTGCTCGACCACGCCCTCGGTGTCGCCGATCTTGATGTAGTCGCCCTGGAGGATCTGATCCTCGAACAGCAGCAGCAGGCCGTTGAGCAGGTCCTGGACGATCTTCTGCGCGCCCAGCCCGACGGTGAGGCCGACGATGCCGGCGCCGGCGAGGATCGGCGTCGGATCGATGCCCAGGTCGGTCAGGATCATCATGCAGACGCAGAAGTACACGATGTACTTGACGATGTTCTGGATCAGCCCGACGAACGTGGCGCGGCGGCGCTGGGTGTCGTCGCTGGCGCTGGGCGCCGCGAGCAACAGCCGCGCGACCAGGACGCGGATCACCTCGACCAGCACGCTCGCCGCCAGGAACATCGAGATCACCCGGATCAGCATCGGCCCGTACGGCGCGAACGGCGCCAGCGCCTCGAACCGGTGCACCAGCAGCGTGGCCACCGACACGTACACGATGGCCTCGATGCTGCGCTGGATCACCGGCAACAGCCGGCGCAGCGCCGCGTAGTACTCCTCGAGCTTGGAGCCCTTGTTCTTGTGCTCCCAGGTCGCGAGCATGCGCTCGGACAGGAAGTGGGCCAGCATCACCAGCGCCCGGCCGCCGGCGAGCAGGAGCAGGACGTACACCACCGTGAGCAGCAGCCACTCGATCGGCGCCGGCAGCTGGAAGGTCTCGGCCGCCACGTCGAGCAGCGCGTAGGCCACGGTCAGGTTGATCACCGAGGGCAGGTGCAGGAAGAACCGCTCGAGGAACAGCTGCTGGGGCTCGGCGAGCGAGCGCGGGCTCAGCCGGCCGCGAACCCGCGCGATCAGGCGCCGGCTGCCGATCCGGAGCACGTGGAACGCGACCAGGAACACGACCACCACGCCCGCGCTGCGCGCCACGGAGATCAGCGCGTCATTGGTGATCTGGGCCAGGACCCGGTCGACGGTCGGCTGCAGGTCGTGGTGCTGCCACAGCGCGTATCCCAGGACGCCGGCCGCGGCGATCGCAATGGCGAACGACCCCATCACGCCGGCCAGGCGAGCCCTCCGGGCGTAACCGTCGGTGACCGATAGCGCCGCCTCGACCCGCAGGAACTCGCCGGCCTTCCGGATCAAGAAGATCGAGAGCGCGACCACCAGCCACGTGGCGGCCAGGGCGCAGGCGGCAATGATTCCCACGATCCACGCGTTGTTGAGCTCGGTGGACTCGGCGATCCGGAAGAGATGCATGGCGCCACGTTGCCCCACACTCGGTGGCCGGAGCCAGGTCTGACGCGATTGAATGAGTGAGACTCAGACTCGAGTCCTCATCATGCCGCCTTTTGCTGCATATCGCGCTACCCCGCTGGTAACCCAGATTGCAGGTTGGATGGAGTTATGGTGATTACTCCGACGGGGGATTGGCGAACGAGGGAGCCGGCTGCCAGGGTGGCGATGGGGATGCTTGTGGCGCAGGGCGGGAGTGTTGGAGGGACAGGGGATCGGTCGCGCGTTCCGGGCGCGCGGAGTCGTACTTGCCAGCAGCGCTATCCGCTGTTGGCCGACTGCTCGTCACGGTGACTCAGCGCTCGAGCCAGCGACGCATGAGCCGTGCTTCGCTGGTGTCGACCGCGGCAGGGTTGTACTTGCGGATCGCCGCGAAGATCTCGGTCGTGGTCGAGAACCAGAAGAACGACAGCTCGGCCCCCGAGCTCAGGATCGCCTCGTGCTTCGCGTCGAGCAGCCAACCCGGGTGGACCTGGATGTCGCTGATCGGCAGCCCGGTGTAGTCGCGCAGCGAGCGGGTCTGATCGTCGAGCGGCGAGGCCACGCCCTGGATCGCGCCGAACTTGTACGGCGTCGGGGTCGACGCCGGCGCGTTGTCGATCACCGCGCGGAGCAGCTCCGGACCGAACGACTGGAACTCGACGACCACGTCGCGCCCCGTGGCGATCGCCGCGTCCGATACGATCTTGTAGATATCCCACGCGCACTTCGCATGCAGCGCGCGCTGCTCGGGAGTGTGGCGTTCCTTGGCATTCGCGCTGACCGATGCCTTGAGCTCGAGCAGGACCAGGAACGGCGTGTCGCCGAACGTGATCGGGCCCGGCTTGGCGAAATGCAGCGCCAGCTCCTGGGCGGGAGCGATGGCCGGGGTGTTCTCCGCGAAGTTCGACACGTCGTGGGCGTACAGGCAGACGTTGTCCGAGCCGCGCCAGAACGAGTCGAGCTCGATACCGTCGATCACCGGCCGGCCATCCTCCTCGAGCGCGAGCGACTCGCGGAACGCCGGCAGCGTGTCGTCGCGCGCCGGATCGGTCGGCTCGCCGCAGTTCGCGTTGTGGCAGATCACGAGCGGATGCGGCTGGTTGCAGCCGATCGCCAGCGCCAGGGCCAGCCCGCCGACCAGCTCAGCGCGGCGCATTGCTGTACTCGAAGGTGACGAACATGCCGAAGTTGATGAGGTCGATGAAGTCGCGGCCCTCGGAGAACGAGATCGTGTCGGTCGGCAGCCCACCGCCGTGCTTGACGATCACCGCCGCGGCCTCGAACGCCCAGCGGGTGCGGATCGGCAGGCTGCCAAACCGCGGCAGCGGCGCGCTGATGCCGAGCAGCAGCTTCTCCTGGAGCTGGCGACCGCCCTGGATGCCGATCGCCGTGGTGCGCCAGCCCACCATGAGCCCCCAGCCGCCGTCGGACAGCTTCGTGGTGGTCAGCAGATCAGCGTCGAACTGGTCGTCGGTGATGACCATCGGATCGATGGTGAGCGACAGGTCCAGGGGACCGGTATCGACCCCGGCGATCGCGCGGATCGGGTGTGCGCCGGAGTCGGCGCGCAGGTTCAGGCCGGCGTGCAGCTCGGTATCGGCGCGCGCCGGAGCTGCGAGCGCGATCACCACGACAGCAGCGAGGTACCACTTCATCGATCTTGCGATAGCACGAATTTTCCGGAGAAGCGTGCCAATCGGTGTGATGAGCTACACAGCCGCGGAACAGTCAGCGCGGGACCTTGGCCTCGGCCTTTGCATCGGCGAGCTGCGCCTTGAGCGACTCGGTCGGCTCGGCGGCCGGCGGCGATAGCTGCTTGGCGTTCGCCGCCGCGAACGCGGCAGCGGCGTGCACCGCGGCCTGCGCGCTCTGCGCGTTCGCGCCGCCGGCGAGCAGCTCGATCGGGACCGGCAGGATGATCGTCATGTTGGGCTGCGACGCCACCTCGAGCATCGTCTGGTAGAGCCGGAGCTGCAGCGCCGCCGGGTCGGCGGACATCAGCCGCGCCGCCTCCGCGAGCCGCTGCGCCGCCTGGAGCTCACCCTCGGACATGATGATCTTGGCACGCCGCTCGCGCTCGGCCTCGGCCTGCCGCGCCATCGCGCGCTTCATCTCGGCCGGCAGCGAGATGTCCTTGATCTCGACCGCCGTGATGTTGACGCCCCACTGCTCGACCCGGGTCTCGAGGATGTCCTGGACCTCGGTGTTGATCTCGGCGCGCTTGGCGAGCACCTCGTCGAGCTCCATCCGGCCGATGATCGAGCGCAGCGTGGTCGCGGCGAGCTGCAGCGTCGCCGGCAGGTACTGCTCGACCCGCAGGATCGCATCCATCGGCGACGAGATCTCGATGTAGACCACCGCGTCCACGCCGATCGAGATGTTGTCGCGCGTGATCACCTCCTGCGGCGGGATCTGGATGACCTTGGTCCGGGTGTCGACCACGGTCGCGCGGTCGATGCCGAACGGCAGCATCACCACCATGCCCGGCCCGAGCGCCCGCTGGCGCGCACGGCCCCAGCGAAACACGACCGCGCGCTCGTACTCGCGCAGCACGCGCAGGCTGGTCAGCGCGCCCATGCCGCCGAAGAAAACCGCACCCAGGATGATCGCAAGCAACATGGCCGGCAGTCTACTCCGATCAGGGAGCGGAATCGCCCGGCTGAGGGAGCTACTTGGCCGTCGCGCGGACGAACAGGCCGGGCCGGATGTTGCCGCCGGTCCGCGCCGAGATGTCGGTGATGTCGATCTCGACCGCGGCGTCCGGGTTGCGGGGCGGCCCCGGCCGCTGCTCGGCCGCCTTGGCGAGCGCATCCTGCACCGCCTGCTCGAGCGAGAAGCTCGGCGAGTAGCCGACGACCTCGACGCCGCGGTGCCGCGCCGCTGCGTCCTCGTGCGGCGAGTGGACGATCGGCGGCGGCGGCGACGCCACCGGGACCTCCTGGCGCACCGGGCCATCGATCCCGGCCGAGTACACGATCACGCTCTTCGGCGTCAGGTCCGAAGCGAACGAGTACGACACGCGGCGCACGACCGCGAGCTGGGGATGGATCCCCGGCCGGGTCGTACCCTCGACCAGAAACTCGCGCGACGGCGGCACCGCGATCGGATTGGGGCAAAGATGTACTTCATCCGCCGCCGGGTTCATGGTCACGTCCGCCGCGACGACGACGCGTTTCTCCGCGGCGCTGAAATACGCGTAGACCTGGTTTGCGAGAAACAGCCTTCCACAGGTATTCATGATTCCCTCTCCCCAGCCATGGCTGTGAAGCTAGCGTCCTCACCACACACCGCGAGAGGCAAAGTCGTGCCAGCGGGCGCTCCGCCGCGGTTTGCCGGGTTCGATCGCGGCGCCCTGCAGTTTTTCCACGAGCTCGCGGTCGAGATGAACCGCGACTGGTTCGCCGCGAACAAGCCGCGCTACGACGCACAGTGGGTCCAGCCGATGACCGCGCTGCTCGGCGAGGTCGCCGCCCGGCTGGCGCGGCGCTACGCGCCGATCCGGATCGGCGCCCCCAGCCTGTTCCGGATCTACCGCGACACCCGGTTCTCGCGGGACAAGACGCCGTCCAAGACCCACATCGCAGGCCGGCTGGCCCTGCACGACCGGCTGCCGGTCGACGGCGGCTGCTCCGCGCTCTACCTCGAGTTCGGGATCGACGACGAGTACGCCGGGGTCGGCACCTACTTCTTCGACGCCGCGCAGCTCGTGCGCTGGCGCAAGCTCGTCGCCGCCGAGCGCACCGGCGCGCCGCTCGCCAGCATCATCGCCCGGCTGCGCCGGGCCGGCTACCGTGTCGGCGGACACGACGACTACAAGCGCGTGCCCCGCGGCTTCGCGCCCGACCACCCGCGCGCCGAGCTGCTCCGGATGCGCGGGCTGACCTGCGCGTTCCCCGAGATCCCGCGCGGCCTCATGCACGAGCCCGCGCTGGTCGACTGGCTGGTGATGCACTGCAAGGCGACCGCGCGGCTCGTCGCCTGGCTCTACCAGCGCGTGAAGTGACCGCTGCCGCGCAGCGAGCCACACCGTGAAGACTCGCAAATATTCCCGGTGGGCCGCTCGTTGATCCGACGATGCGAATCGCTGTCGTGTGCTGCCTGGCCGCCGCCGCCGCCGGCTGCGCGACGCCCGCGCCACCGGCCTTGCAGAACCGCGCGGTGAGTGAGCCGAAGGCGCAACCCGCACCGCCGCCCCGAGACCGCCCGCTGGCGTTCGAGCGCGTGCGCTGCCCGGGCGACGATTGCTTCTCGTACGTCATCGGCAGTGGCGGGTGCCGGTTCATCCATCGCTTCGGCTTGCTGCGGGTGCGGCGGCTCCCGGCGACGGAGGGCCCGCTGGTCGGCGAGTTCTGCTGCTGGCTCGATAACCTCGAGACGGCGACACGCGGTGGGCGGCGCTACCTGCGCGTGTCCAGCGAGCGCTATCGCGACGCGCTCGATTGCACCGGCGGCCCGGCGAAGGCGCGGCTCGATGCGACCTACCGGGTCGACGGCGATCGGCTGGTGCTCGAAGCCGACGACAGCGTCGTGTGGCGCTGAGCGAAGGATGCTATAGAGCCGCGTCGTGATCGCGTTCAGCTCGGTGAGCAAGCAGTACGGCGGACAGATCCTGTTCGTCGATGCGTCGTTCCAGATCAACCCCGGCGAGAAGGTCGGGCTGGTCGGCCCCAACGGCGCCGGCAAGACCACGGTGTTCCGGCTGATCACCGGCGAGGACCAGCCCGATGACGGCGCGATCGAGCGGCCGCGGAAGCTGACGCTCGGGTACTTCCGCCAGGACGTCGGCGAGCTGCGCGGCCGCTCGATCCTGGCCGAGACCTGCGCCGGCGCCGGCGAGGTCGCCCGGCTCGGCGAGGAGCTCGCGGCGCTGACCGCCCGGCTCGAGGCGGCCGGCGACGACCTCGACGAGGTCGTCGCCCGGTTCGGCGACGTCCAGGCGCGCTACCAGGACCTCGGTGGCTACGAGCTCGAGGCCCGGGCCCAGACCATCCTGCACGGCCTGGGCTTCGTCGACGCGCAGCTGGCCAGCGACGTCGGCACGCTGTCGGGCGGCTGGAAGATGCGGGTCGCGCTCGCCCAGATCCTGCTGGCGCGGCCCGATCTGCTGCTGCTCGACGAGCCGACCAACTACCTCGACCTCGAGTCGATCCTGTGGCTCGAGGGCTTCCTGCGCGACTACGAGGGCACGGTGGTGATGACCTGCCACGATCGCGAGATCATGAACCGCGTGGTCGGCAAGATCGTCGAGATCGACGGCGGCGCGCTGCGATCGTACACCGGCAACTACGAGTTCTACGAGGCCGCGCGCGAGGTCGAGGCGGCGCGGCGCGAGGCCGAGTACGCCCGGCAGCAGGCGCGGCTCGCCAAGGAGAGCCGGTTCATCGAGCGGTTCAAGACCCACGTCGCCAAGGCCGCGCAGGTCCAGAGCCGGCTCAAGAAGCTCGACAAGATCGAGAAGATCGCCGAGCCGCGGCGCATCATCGAGAAGCACTTCGAGTTCCGCACGCCGGCGCGCTCGGGCGACGACGTGATCAAGCTCACCGGGATCAAGAAGGCGTACGGCGCGCGCGTCGTGCATGCCGGGCTCACGCTGACCGTGCGGCGCAAGGAGCGCTGGGCGGTGATGGGCGAGAACGGCGCGGGCAAGTCGACCCTGCTCAAGATGATCGCCGGGGCGCTCGCGCCCGACGCCGGCGCGGCCGCGATCGGCGCGTCGGTGACGATGGGCTACTACGCGCAGCACGTCATGGACCTCTTGACCAGCGACCTGACGATCCTCGAGGAGCTGTCCGAGCACGCGCCGATGGCCAACCAGGGCACGCTGCGCAGCCTCGCCGGCGCGTTCGGGTTCCACGACGACGACGTGTTCAAGCCGGTGCGCGTGCTGTCGGGCGGCGAGAAGGCCCGGCTCGCCCTGGCCAAGCTGCTCTACGACGCGCCCAACCTGCTCGTGCTCGACGAGCCGACCAACCACCTCGACATCGCGACCAAGCGCGCGCTGGTCACCGCGCTGGCCGACTACGACGGCACGCTGGTGTTCGTGTCGCACGATCGTCAGTTCCTCCGCGCGCTGGCCAACCGCGTGCTCGAGCTGTCCGCCGCCGGTCCGCGGATCTACGGCGGCAGCTACGAGGAGTACGTCGGATCGACTGGCCGCGAGGCGCCCGGGATGCGCGCCGCGTCGTGACCGCGCGCGATCCGGCGCCTACGGCCGGGGTGGCGGCGGTGGATCCGGGGCCGTCTGGCTATAGATGAACGTGATCGCGGTGCAGACCGGCGTCGGCCGGCCGTTGATCGCGAACGGGCGGTACTTCCACTGCCACATCTCCTGCTGGAGCTTGGCGTCGTAGCTCGGGAACGTGGTGGATTTCAGCACGGCGATATAGGTGACGGCGCCCTCGCTGGAGACACACAGCTTGAACGAACCGATGAGCCTGTCCTTGCCGCTCCGGGCGATCTCGGTCTTGGTCATGGCGTCGGGCACGATGTTCTTGTTTCCGGCCACCCGGTTCGCCTCGAGCGTGGTCTGAGGGATGTTCTGCGGCGGCGGCGGCGGTGGCGGCGGCGGCGGCGGCGGTGGCGTGAACAACCGGCTCCGGCGCTCCGGCGGATAGACGATCAGATCCTGCCCGCACACCCGAACCGCCTTGTCGTGGCTCTTGAACGGCTTGAACCTCCACTTCGCGGCCGCGGTCTCGACCGCGCGCACGTAGCTATCGGCTCCGGTGGAGCGCCGGACGGTCCGGAGGTTGTCCAGCTTGCCGGTCCGATCGACGCACGCCATCAGCTCGACGAACGCCGGATCGGCCTCCGGGTCCGCGAGCGCGTCGCGGACGTCCGGATCCGGCTCGACGGCAGCGCGACCGGACACCAGGTGCGACTCGAGCGCCTCCGAGCTGACGGGCGCCGCGGTGGCATCGCCGCTGCGCTCCCACTCCGTGTCGATCCAGGCCAGCACGCCGTCGCGGACCCCGAGCCGCAGCGCGACGCCCGGGTCGTAGACCAGCGACGGCTGCGTCGCGACGCCCATGACCGAGTCCAGCCGTGGTCCGATGCGCAATCCCAGCGCGGACAGGCATGCCAGCAGCGCCGGCCGGTTTGCGTCGGTCGGGGCGAAGCTCCCGGAGAACTGCTTCGCGCAGGCCGGTGCATCGAACCACAGCGACGAGATCGTGGCGTTGTCCGGGACGAGCTTGGCGAACGCCGCGGCATCCTGCTTCGCGATCGCGTCGAGCACACCCTGCACGACCACGTCCTCGGCGTCGCGGGTCGGCGCCCGTGAAAACCGCGGCCGCGGCAGCGCCCTCGCGGCGATCCCCGCCGGGTAGGTGACCAGCTCGCGCGCGCAGACCGGGACCGGCTTGCCGTGCATCGTGAACGGCTTGAACGTTCGCCCCCCCGCGCTCGCCGCCACGGCGCCGACGTAGCTGTCGTATCCCATCGAGCGCCGCCGGATCCGCGCGCTCTCGAGCTTGCCGGTCCGATCGACACAGGTCGTGAGCTCGACGAACGCCGGCGCGCGCGGGGTCCTCGCGACGGCGTCGCGAACCTCGGGATCGGGCTCGATGTCCTGGCCGCCGGAGATCGCGTGAGCCGCGAGCGCGTCCGCCGTGATCGGCGCGGCGCTCGGTTCATCCAGCCACGGGGCTTCGATGTCCAGGAGCTTGCCGTCGTACACGAAGAGGTCCAGCCGCACGCCCGGCTCGTAGACCAGGAACTGCGCGCTGGTCGCACCGGCGGGCGACGCCGCACGCAATCCGAGCGTGGCGAGACACTGGAGCAGGGCCGGATAACTCGCCTTCGCGACCGCGAGTTTCCCCGAGAACTGCTTCGCGCAGGACGGGGAATCGAACCAGATCGAATGTACGCCGAGGCCCACGGGCGCGAGCGTCGCCAACGCCGCCGCGTCCTGCTTCGCGATCGCGTCGAGCACCGCCTGCGCGATCGCGGAATCGGGGGCTGCGCGCGCGGTACCGGCCAGCGCGCCAACGAGGATGACTGCCGTGGTTGCTCGCATCACCCGAGCATCGTAGGTGGAGATCCGCAGCAATGCAGTCGGTCGATGCGGCAAATGCCACGCGCGCGGTAGGCGAGTCACGTGATGACACCCACTCGCCGGTCTTGCGCCCGGGCGCGCCAGGACGCATGTTGAGCGGTACAAGATGGACATCCACAACGTCGGGGGCACGCCGGGCGGTACGCGCACGTTCCTGCTCGGGATGATCATGGCGATCGCCGGTGGCTACCTGCTGTTCCAGCAGGTCCAGGTCAACGGCGGCTACTGGGCCTGGGGCGGGTCCGGCGGCGCCGGGCGCAGCTTCGGGATCACGCTGCTGCCGCTGCTGCTCGGCATCGGCATCCTGTTCGTCAACGGCAAGTCGTTCGCCGGCCGGTTCCTGACCTTCGCCGGCGCGCTGGTGATCGTCGTCGGGATCATCGCGAACCTCGACATCCACTTCCAGCAGACCTCGCTGTGGAACACGATGATCATGCTGGTGCTGCTGGTCGGCGGCATCGGTCTGGTGGTGCGCAGCGCGATGCCGATGACGCAGCAGGCCGCGCCGCGCACCGACGCGCAGGCCGACGACCGCTGAGCTCAGCGCGACGAGGTGTCGGGGGCGGCCCGGGGCCGCTTGCGCTTCTTCTTGGTCTTGGCCTTCGCGGTGGCGTCGGTCGGCTTGTCGGCGGGGCTGGCCTTCGGCGGCTCGGCAGGCGCCGGCGCCGGCGGCAGGATCTTCTTGAACGCGGTGCCGCTGCCGGGCTGATCGATCGCGAGCGCCTCGTGCAGCGCGATCATCCGCCACGCCGCGCCGTCCTTCTGGTAGATCGCGAACACCCGGAGCGGCAGCGGATCGTCGCCGTCGGCGACCCGGGTGATCGGCGAGCTCAGCCACGCGAGCTGGCCGTCGGCGGTGACCGCCGCAGACACCTCGCCGCTGACCGCCGCGCGCACGTTGGCCTTGCGCCGCGACCTCCACAGCTGCTTGATCTCCTGCTTGCCGCGGGCGATCTGACCGACCGTGGCGCCGGCGACGATCGCGTCGCTCTGGCTCACCAGGTCCTCGCCCCAGACGTCGAGATCGACCAGGCCGCGCTTGAACTGCGCGACGATCGGAGCGGCGGCGGGATCGACCCGGGCGGGGGCGGACGCGCCCGGCGGCACGACCGCGTCGCGGGCCGACTCGGCCTTGACCTGCTTGGCGGTGGGCACGGCGGCCAGGGTCGCCGCGG
>Ga0307515_10014229_pt1 | contig 14783 bp, 7 predicted proteins | sample 17_EM_MG_FD_194513 | JGI IMG/M metagenome (GOLD analysis project Ga0307515, IMG submission 194513) | Populus trichocarpa ectomycorrhiza microbial communities from riparian zone in the Pacific Northwest, United States - 17_EM | ecosystem: Host-associated > Plants > Roots > Unclassified | place... | reverse complement strand
ACTCGATCGTTGCTTTCGGACAATCTTGCAAGTTTCAACAAATTAAATTCTCGACAGCAACATGTTACCCTGTACCAGGGTCTCTTTTGCATCACCATTAAACTCTGTCTCTGGTTATTTGCTTTTGGAACAATTAATCTCACGACAGCTGCACGTACAATAATGGTTTACCTTCCTAGCTAGAGTATATTTTTCTCTCTTTTTATATTATATATTCATGTAATTGGTTATAGGGAAGTTCTTTTGAGATATTAGGGTTCATATTTGCTTTTCAAAGTATCTTTTGATGAAAATTGTTTATGTTGTTTCTATGAATTCAAGAGAAGAAGAAAGGAATAGAAATTATAGTACGTAAATTAAAGGAAGGAAGATTGTATTTATTTATATATTTATTTATTAAAACATAAAAGGAGTCAGTAATTCAGCCAATCATCTCCTTGATGCTTTAAGATTTGTTTAAGAATAGGTTGGTAGTTAGTTCGTTAATTATATTATAAGTTAATGGTAATTGTTAGATGCATTTGAATTCACAGTAAATCAACTATATTGGACCAATGAAAGTCTACCACGCAAGAACCTCCGTTTAGTTTTTTATATTATCCAAAATTAGATAGCGGGCGGAATGTCATGTCTTGTCAAAGTTTAGATAAGGTTAAAAAGCGTCTCCTGTCACGGTGCCCTCCGTGGCTGCCTTCTTGGCCATGGGAATAAACAAATATATTATTTATTCGCTTTTATTTTACTGCAGACAGTTGGCTACTCATTGTATTCTCTTGCAGTAATGATTTTAAAATAAATTAATTTAGTAATTTACTTATTAGAAATAAACATGAAAATTGAGAGAAACAAGAAACAAAAATAATTTTTAATAAGTATTTTTTTTCAAATATGTTTTTATCTCTCATTTTTTATATTTATTTCTTATATTATATGTATTAATAGTTATAGACAGGGACAATAAAAATAAAAATATATAAATAAAAATATATTTGGTTGAAAAGATAAAGATAATGATATGAAATAAATCTATAATAATTTTGAAATAATATTTTGTATTTTTAAAATAAAAAATATAAAAAAAATCTTATATTCTCTGTGTCTTTTTCGCCTAAGATAAAGAGTAAATGCTATATTAAAGATGGTAGCATGAATCATTTGAAAGAAAATGAGAATACGGTGGGAAACCAAAACAGGGGTCCTTTAATAATTAGACAAAATTATTACAAAAAATACTAAAAGAAGTCAATGTTTGTAATCCTTCTCGTAATTTAATTGTGGATTTGTATAGTAAAATTACCATATTATACTTAAAAAAGAAACACATGGGCTGGCTTTAAGGATATTTTTGAACTTTTCTACGAGATATATTTGGTATTTAGCATTGGTAAAGGGTATATATGCCTTTTCCCCTCTTGATTGCATAGTGTAAAGTCTAAAATACCCTTAAAAGCAGAATTTCAATTTACTTTGGAGGAGGGGCTTTTCTGGTTTTACCTTTTATTTAGCACAATAAGATCACCCAAATATCCTTGGATTTTAAAATAAAAGCTTTTATCTTTAGGGGTATTGTGTCTCTTGAACAATATTTTTTTTGTAAATTTCATGTGGGGTTAGGGGTGTTTTGGTATTTATCAAAAAAGTAAAAAAATTAAAAGCTACAGTCACATACTCACATACTGGTCAAGCGTCGACGTGTTGAGGATATTCGTGCTATTTTGGCGACGCGTGACATCTCCTCAAGTCTCTGAAAATACCCAATTATCGTCTCAGGCAAAGCGTCTCATGGCAATACTTCTTTCTGACTGACATGTGTTGTCAACATCTTCGTTGTTAGGCAATAGATGAATTATTTTTTCTCCACCCTCTTTTCTCTCTCCTCCACCCACCCAAAGTTAAAAAATGTCATAACCTTTTGTATTATTTCAATTGTGGTCCTTATTTTTTTTATTGTTCTGTATTTGCTTTAAATTCTTTTTATGATTTTTTTTCAATTTCATTATTTACCATTTTATTTTATTTTTATGTCAGATTCGGTCCTCTTTCTTTTAATTGATTTTTATTTTGCTTTTCACCCTTATTCTAATTGATTTTCTTTTCAATTTCATACCTGATTTTTGTTTTTTATTTTAATTTGGTCTCCATTATTTTCATTATAATTTCTTTTGGTTTCATTTATTTTTTTAATTGATTTTTTATATCCATCCCTCGGTGTTTGATTTTATTTGATTTTGATGCCAAATTTGATCATCGTTTTTTCAATCATGGTTTTTAAACCTAACCCAGGGGTCGATCTTGGGCAAGTCCTGGATCACATATCAAGTGGGTTGACCAAGGTTACCATGATCAACTTAACATGAAAAAAAATATTCAATGGGTTTAAAAATAAATTCACAAAGAAGTTGCGACCTTGTTTTTTTTAATCATGGTTTTTAAACTTGGTCTGAATGTTGACCCCTAAATAAGTCTTAGGTCACAGGTCGAGTGGGTTGACCAGAATTACCCGGACAACTAAATTTTTTATTTTACAAATATGTAAAAATGACATTATTTTGGTCAAAATTTTACAAAAAAAAAATCAATGGGTTTTTTAAAAAATAAATAAAAAGAATTTAACAAAAAAATTGGGTCCTTATTCTTTTTATCATGGTTTTAAAATCCGGCCCAGGGGTTGACCCCAAGCAACTCTTGGGTCACGGGTCGAGTAAGTTAACTTGGGTTACTCATATCAGCTGATTTTTTTATTCAGCATAAATGTCAAAATCACATGTTTTTGATAAAGAAAAATCAATGAATTTTGAAAAAATTTAACAAAAAAACAAAATTTCTCATTTTTTTATCATGGTTTTTATTCAGCATAAATGTCAAAAAAAAATTGCTGACTAAATAAAAAAATAAAAAAAGACTAAAAAAACAAGATGAATAGTCTTACGTGAGAGGACAAATAGTGTCATGTGAGGCGATTCACGGTGAGATAAGTTATTTTAATTTACACGTATCCCACGACAGCACTACCCTACAGTACCTCAGGCATAGGAAAATGCATCCACCACTGACGGAAAAGGGCATGATAGCTTATTGACAATAATATCAAAGCTTACTAGTCCTGTCTTCGCCATCTTCTCCCTGTAGTGGCGAGCCCCACAAGATCCCTCGCTAGATCCTTGTCTACCCATCTACCCCTCCTCGTTGGAATTCAAAACTTCTCAGGGCTATTTCATTTTCAATCTTGACAGGGCTTTGTCAATTCCCAGTTATATTCAAAGCACGAGCACCCTAATTAACCGATAACTTTCCCTCTGAATGATGGATTAACTTAAGACACGTAGAAACCAAACCCCTGCTTTACTCGAGAACCACAAATTCTTATTTATTAGTACATTACGATCACTTGTTAGGTTTGCGTTTTTCGCTTTGCTCTTATCGGAATTGTACAGGCTATGTAGAATTAGTCGTCGCTTGATGGGCAAACTGCTACAGAACTCTTTCTTCGTTCATGCATATACAGCACACGGATTAGATGGCGTCAAAACTTTATCTTATCTTGAACTACACGTACAAAAAAGTCTTCAAAACGTGGTTGAAATGGCTGATTATCATCATTATGGTTCTCACTTCTCAGTTGTGATTCTTCTTTGGTCTGAGTCGTCAGCATCAAAGTTAAGCTGGCAAACGTAAATTTAGATTCTGAGTCGGAAATGTACTCACTCGATCGATAAAAAATATTTAAGATGATATGGGTTTTCATTATAATTATTTTAATACTCAAACCACCTTTATTATCAGTCATCACTCCAATCATGGCAAAACGATATTCACCATGGCCTCCACAACAAACAAATCAGATTTAAGCTTTGCCACTACCACCGTTGTCGTCAAAAAGCTCATCAGCCATGGCCATCACAACAACCATATCAGATTTCAAACTTTGCTACTTCTACCGTTGTTCACCAAAAATCCATCATTATTAAACGCGCTAGTGAGAGAGAAGCAAGGCAAAGCTACGATTCGGCTATCTTAACACCAAGCTGCAAGCTACTTTCATCGTAAAGTTTGCTTTATGTGCAGAAAATTTCCAGGTCCTCAAACAACAAATCCAACCCAGAAACCAAGGAACAAAGAATGCCTGATTCATATCGCATAAAAAGCTACTACTTTTCCTGTCCAGAATTACAAAGAATTGAACAAGACCCAGATTTAAGCTTTGATGGCATTGTTTCAATCAAGGGAGATAAGGGAAACCAAGTGTATTTAGGCTATTTCTCTCGTAATCTTTCATATTGAAAACCCTAAGAATTTGAATTTTAAGAGAGGAAAAATAGATTTTGGTTGAAAAGATAAAGACCGTGTTTCTTGCGGCCTGGGTTATTAAAATGCAAGATATTTTATGTTATTTTAAATTAGTGTTGATTAGAGATGTAGATTTTAATTTTTTTAAAGTATGAAAATAAAGTTTTATCATGATTAAGACGTGAGATTTTAGATTATTTTTCTATAATATAATTATAATTATAAAATCATGAATTAATTAAAAAGGAATAAACGCAATCTATGGCACGTCATCTATATATATGATGCTCAGGTAGAATATATGATTTTTTTAACCAATAATATGAAGATGTAACAAATTAATATAGGTATACGTATGTATGTCTTCAACTGATCATCCCTGTAATTTAATTTCATTTAATATATATATATATATATATATATATATATATATATATATATATATATATATATATTAGAGTATTCTAAATTAAATTATTAAAGAGTAAAAAATATGTAAAATGAACGAATTGATTGTTATATATATTAAAATAAATGCAATAGATAAATAAATATTAAAATAAATGTAAAATTAGTATTGCATGGTAATTTAATTATTAATGTTATATATTAAAATAAATGAAATAGATAAATAAATAAATAAGGCATGAGATTTAGAATTAAACTACCACCCTTAATTTTTTTTTCTTTTTTTAGAAATAGATTGTGTTCTGCTTAATCGTATATAAAAATATGAAAAGTTAAAGGTTATAAAAGAATATAAAGTTTGTGATATTAAAAGTTACAGGTTAGGATTGGTAGGAATTTAATGAGTTAATTCAATATATTTAAGTTTTATTTATTTTAAGACATGTAGATTTAATTTATTTTTCTATTTATACATGTGAATTGAATTTATTTTTTTAATATATAGTTTTATGTTAATGGGAATAGTTTTTTACCTATTCGTTGGATCAAGCTGAAAAGTTTTCAGTTTCACCCTTTAAAATTAAATATTTTAATAATTAAATTTCATGATTTTATTTGATTTTTTTATAAGATTACCATGATATCACGATAAAGTTATATATTTGATATGCTAACCTAGTTTTTTTTTATTGTTGTTTCTTCATATTTTTTTTTATTATTATATTATTTTATTCATGTTATTAAATTAATTAAGTTTATTATATCTAATCAAGTAATTAACTAAATCCCATATATATATATATTTATTTATTTTTAAGAGTGTTTGCATTGTCTAAATATTTGTTTATGTTGAAAAAAATATATAATTTTTTTACTTTTTTAAAAGTATTTGGGCTGTATAAATATTTTTTTTTACTTTTTTACTAGTGTATTTACTTTTTTTAAAATTAGGTCGGCTTGCAATTTGGCACGCGGGGTACCACTAGCCTCGTCTAACATGTTTGTGTTTGTATACAGCTTCAGTACTATAGCTTCGTACGAACAAAGGGCGTTACTTTAAAAATAGGACTCGGAATTTTTATTTTATTTCCAAGGAAAGACACCCATCCAAGCGTCAGTCTAATCAAAGGGCAGCCAACACCTCAGAAGGCAACTATACGGAAGGTCTTAATGTCTGTTGTACCTCTTGACTGTAACACGTTCTCTGTTTATTTTTCAAAAACAAAATTACTTCAAAATATATTAAAATAATAATTTTTTTATTTAAAAAATATTTCTATTAATTTTTTATATATATACACGGTGAATTATGAGGAGTCCGAGAGGGGCCAGCAAGGCTGAAAGAGGGCGGGCACAGTTGTGATCGTTGAAATGGTTTCAACTTTCAACCCCAAAACAAGACAATAATTGATAAAAACATCTTTTGTTGAGCTGATGCACACAGTTTACAAGCCCACGGAATTCATGAGTGGGTCCCATCAGATAAAATCTCTTTGTCGGAGGCCGTGTTATCGTTGAGAAGTGGCTGGTGGTCCTCGAGATGACGAGGCGTGTAAAGATTCTCGGCTGCCGGGCATGATTTGATCTCTCCCAGAACTGGTTAGCTCTCCCTTGACGTGTACATGAAAACAAATGTAATTTCCTGTCCCGAATATTCCTGGGATAGTTTATTCACCATTACAAATCAGTGAATTCTTCATGAAGGATTCAGGTATCATTATGTTCCCTTGATTTCCAGATAAAAAAAAACATTATATTTACAAAAAAAGATTTTGCAAGATAAATTAGGAGTGCTTAGTGATTGTTTGACGGGAAAAGCTTGTTCTCTCTAGTTTCTAATACCATAAATAGTGCATTGATCCAGTTTTGACAGGGAAAGCTACGATGAAAATAGTAAAGAATGCGTAGACTATCTGACAACAATGCTCAGGAATGGTTTCGGGGATCCTCGTAAATTATATAAGAGAAATTGTTGTCTGAATCGTTTATGAATAAAAGAATAATTAAGACTAGTTTATAACCTAAAAAAACATATGGAATTATGAATGTTCTAAAAGTAGCTATGATTAGTTTATTAGTTAGCACGTAATTAATAAATTATTGTAGTTAAGTGTTGAAGGAACTTTAACGGATTATATGCTTGCGAATAAGTTTTTCGAGCTAAGATTTTAGACCTCGGTTGTTTAAGAAAAGAAAGTAAGTAAATATTCACACACACTATTATTTTTAAATATAATAGATATTTTCTGAATTGTGCATTTTTCATCTGATAAACGTATTGCATTTTATAATAAAAAAGATCAAACAATTGCTATGTTTAGATTGATTTGCTTATATGTGATGTTTGTGAATGCATTGTATAGATTTTTTGAAAGAATGTTTTATAAATTGATTTATGAAAGAAAGTGTTTTGGAATGAATATATAATTAAAGGTTGCATAATGACTTTTATATGACTGCGAATAAAATAATGATATCTGGTGAATGGAATTCTTAACACTAGAACTCGTTCTAATAGTCCACCAATAAGTTAGAATAATTGATAAAGTGTGTGTGGAGCTTTCCTTGTAAGTTGTGGCTAGCTTACCCCTTTGTTCCCTTTTTTAGACAAGTAGATGACTTGAGTAAAGAAGTTAGGGGATGATTGTAATTACGGGTGGACTATGTTTTTATTTTTTTTTCAACTTTAAGCTAATTTTTTGTGTATTTTTTTTTATTGTTTTGATGTCCTGAAATCAAAAATAAATTTTAAAAAATTAAAAAATATTTTAATATATTTTCTAGCAAAAACACACTTTAAAAAGAAATCTTGACCATACTCTCAAATATGCATTTATTGAGTTTCAAGCTATGAAGTTTACATTGTCAGTTTAACTTGTTAGTTGAGCTGAAGGAATGAAATAAATATTTTAACTTATTATTGTACATTTATTATTAATATTTTTGAGGACTTGTAATAAGATTTTTAGTACTTTTTGTTATTAAAATTTTCATCAGATTTAATGTTGTTAAGTGATTATTTGTAAAACTTATAATATGTTTACTGCAATGCCATAACACAGGCGTTGTTCTTATATTTATAGTAGGAGATAATTATATACAAACGAGTAAGGGATACACTATGAAAGTTGAGATACACTTGAAGTGATCTTAGCCTGATCCTTATCTCCTTCTGCAGTAGTGGATAAGCTGAGATTAACTGTATTGTTAGTGGGTTGGACTAGGTCTCTAATACGCCCCTTCAAGCACAACGGTATGGGAAGAACGTTGAGATTGGAACGCAGAACACCAAATCGTGAGGAAGAGAGTGGCTTGGTGAAGATGTCAGCGAGTTGATCTTTGCTGGAGATGAACTTGATGGAGAGAAGTTTCTTGGCTACCATATCACGTACAAAGTGGAAGTCAATTTCCACATGTTTCGTTCTTGCATGAAATACTGGATTTGCAGATAGATAGGTGGCGCCGATGTTGTCACACCATAATACTGGAGGTTGAGACATACGAATGCTAATTTCAGAACATAATGACCTGAGCCAAGATAATTCTGCGGTAGTGTTTGCTAGTGATTTGTATTCGGCTTCAGTGCTTGATCGGGCAACTGTTTGTTGTTTGCGACAGCTCCATGATATTAAGTTCCTGCCAAGAAAAATGCAATAACCCGCAGTGGATCGTCGATCATCACGACTTCCTGCCCAGTCAGCGTCAGAGAATGCCTGGAGATTAGTGGATGTGGAAGCATAAAAGTGAAGTCCATGTTGGATTGTTTGCTTGAGATATCGAAGTAAACGTTTGACAGACTGCTAATGAAGGTCGGCTGGTTTGTGCATAAACTGTGATAGTTTATTTACACAAAAGGAAATATCTGGGCGTGTGATGTATACATATTGAAGGGCGCCAACGGCACTTCTGTACAGAGTTGGATCCAAGAGGAGATCACTTTCAAAACTGGAGAGATGAGTAGAGGAAGCCATTGGAGAGCTGATGGGCTTTGCATCTGCCATTTTTGTTCGTTTGAGAATGTCCATAATATATCACTGCTGTGATAGTATGATTCCCTGATTGCATGGCATAACTTGAATACCAAGGAAATAGTTCAGTGGCCCTAAGTCTTTGACTGCAAAGTCATTGTGTAATTCTCGGAGTAGTGACTGAATAGCAGCATGACTGGAGCATGTGATAATGATGTCATCTACGTAAATTAATACCAACATGAGATAATCAGTGGAGCGAGAAATAAACAAGGAAGTGTCTGACCGTGAGCTGACGAAACCAAGTTGAATCAACTTGGAGCTTAACCGTGAAAACCAAGCTCGTGGGGCTTGTTTTAAGCCATATAAGGCTTTGTGCAGCTTGCAGACATGAGACTGGTGTTAGGGATGAATGAAGCCAGGCGGTTGTGTCATGTAGACAACCTCAGTTAACGTTCCATGAAGGAATGCATTTTGTATGTCAATCTGATGGATAGGCCAGCCACTGCAAAGAGCAAGAGAGAGAACCAGACGTACCGTAGTTGGTTTTATCACAGGGCTGTAAGTTTCACCATAATCTAGTCCAGGTTGTTGGTGAAAACCTTTTGCTACAAGTCGTGCTTTGTAGCGATCAATGGAGCCATCTGCCTTTCGTTTTAACCGGAACACCCATTTACAGCCAACGACATTTGATGCTTCTGAAGGGGGGACTAAAGTCCACGTTTGATTCTGCAGTAGTGCATCAAACTCAGTATTCATTGCTTTTCTCCAACATGGGTGTTGCATGGCAGTGGAGTAACAAGTGGGTTCCATGGCTGGTTGATTAGATTCAGTAAGAAGAGCTCGGGGTAAGGGATAACGGACAGTGCCATCTGTATGAATTTTTGGTTTGGTGATGAGGTTCTTTGCACGTGTGGTCATGGGGTGAGTTGATGAGGGAAGGGTTGTCTGTGAGCTGGTGTCTGGGATAGTTGGGTAGGAAGGATCAGGTGGGGGAGGGGGGGTTTAAGGAATCTGAAATGGATAATGAGTGATTGGGTGATGGTGTTGTGTCAAGAGTCCGTAGGATGATATTTTCTGTTGACGATGGAATGTCCAAAGAAGATGTTGCCGTGGGCTGATAGTCATGAGGAATGAGTAATGGACTTGGATTGTTGAATACCTGCACAGATATGTTAGGGGACAAAGAAGATGTAGGAGAAGCAGACGTGTATGGAAAGGAGTTTTCATTAAATACTACATCCCGGGAAATATAAACTCTATTTGATGGTAAGTGAAGGCATTTGTACCTTTTATGAAGGGGACTATACCCTAAAAAAAGACACAGTAGAGACCGTGGTTGGAGTTTATTTTTATTGTAAGGATGTAAATTTGGCCAACATGCACAACCAAAAGTGCGTAAGAAAGAATAATCAGGTTCACGATGAAAGAGAGTGTGAATAGGTGAATTATTTCGGAGCACAGGGGTGGGCAAGCGATTAATAAGATAGCATGCTGTAGAAAATGCATCTTCCCAAAATTGAAGAGGAACTTTGGCGTGAGAAAGTAAGGTTAGGCCTGTTTCGACAATGTGTTGATGTTTGCGTTCAATTTTTCCATTTTGTTGATGTGTGTGTGGGCAAGAGACACGATGGGAGATACCGAGAGATTGAAGGAGTGTGTGAAAGGGACGGTATTCACCACCCCAATCAGATTGGACGGTACAAATTTTTTCCTTGAAAAAGCATTCAACATAATTTTTAAATTTTTGAAAAATTCTAGTGACATCACCCTTACAATAAATGGGATACAACCAAGTGTATCGACTAAAATCATCTAAAAAGGAAACATGATATTTAAAACCAGATTTAGAGCATATGGGAGCAGGACCCCAAACATCGGTATGGATGAGCTCTAAAGGACAGGTGGAGCGAGAGAGAGACGCAGAGAATGGTAATTGTTTGGACTTGGAGCTGAGGCACGCGGAGCATGGATCAGTGATTGTGGAATTGGAAACTAGAAGTTGAAAGGAGGAGAGAATTTTTTTGACTAGCTTAAGTGAAGGGTGGCTAAGCCGTGAGTGCCACTGAGGAAGAGAGACACGCTCACCAATTAAAGCGGAAGGGGGTGTTTGATGTTTAAAAGATGGAAATTGATAGAGACCATGACTATTCGGGCCGTGAAGCAGCAACTTCTTCGAACGTCGATCCTTCAAAAGAAAATAATTTGGGTGAAATTCAAAGAAGGTGTTAGTATCAGATGTGAATTTATGAACCGATAATAAATTCTTGGAAATTTGAGGAACATGGAGAACATTAAGAAGGTCAAAGTAAAGAGTTGGAGAAAAGAGACGGGTGTGTCCAATATGATGAATGGACAACCCTTAACCATTGCCAATTCGTATCTGATCAGGGCCATGGAATTCTTCAGATTTGAGGTTAAGGTTTTTCATGTCAGAAGTGACATGATGAGTTGCACCAGAGTCTGGATACCAATTGAGATCAGGACCATGAGAAGGAGCTGAAAGGTAGGCCTGTGGTGGCTGAGGGGAGTCTCTAGAGAAGGACTCGTTGTAGCGGTTGGAACAATCAAGAGCGATGTGTCCCACACGGTTACAAACTTGGCAAACAGGGCGAGGAGAAGAGCCACGACCAGGAAAGAAGTGAGTGTTGCGCCCCCTGCCACGTGACTGTCGGTTGGAATATGGTCGTGAAGGCCCCCTTCCAGAAGATGGGGCACCAAGGATGGAGTTGTAGCCGCTACAATGAGGTCGGAAAGAATTTCCTCCATGGGCAGCATAGCGAGCCCCAGTGACAGAGAGGTCAATGGATGAGTAATGGTGCTCAAGTCTGAGTTCATGAGAGAGGAGATGGCCATAGATTTCTTCCACAGACAGGGGTTCAACACGAGTTGTAACTGACGTTACGAAGGGATTATAATCGGGTCCTAACCCAGCAAGTAGGAAAGCCACCATTTCAAAATCATTAACAGGCTAACCCACGGTAGCCAAGGAGTCAGTGAGAGACTGGAACCGTTGAAAGTAGTCAGCAATAGAGGAGCTTCCTTTTTTTAAGGTGGCCAATTGATAGTGAACCTGCATGGTGCGTGCACGAGATTGGGAAGTGAATAGTGTCTTCAATGTTATCCAGGCAGATCTGGAGGTGGTGCAACGTGTAACATGAATGAGCATTTTTTCAGTGAGAGTGGAATTTATGGCACCAAGAATGATTTGATCTTGCATGGTCCAATGTAAGAAGGCAGGGTTTGGAGAAGTGATAGTAACACCATCAATGGTGGAAGAAACAGTGGACGGTGGGGGGGAGTAGTGCCATCTACGTACCCGAAGAGATTTCCACCTCTAAGAGGAGGAACAATTTGAGGGAGCTATAAGGGATAGTTGTCCCGAGTAAGTTTAACAGGATTGAAGTTGGTGAAGGTGATCAAAGGAGGGGATTGAGTGGAGGAGAGGGTTGCTACTGCAGACATGATGAGGGAGGAAGAAGAGAAAGATTTTGACGTAAGTCAGGTGGGCTCTGATACCATGTAAAACTTATAATATGTTTACTGCAATGCCATAACACATGTGTTGTTCTTATATTTATAGTAGGAGATAATTATATACAAACGGGTAAGGGATACACTATGAAAGTTGAGATACACTTGAAGTGATCTTAGCCTGATCCTTATCTCCTTCTGCAGTAATGGATAAGCTGAGATTAACTGTATTGTTAGTGGGTTGGACTAGGTCTCTAATAATTATTTGTAAAATTCATACATTTAAGGCCCTTTTAGTTTAATATTTGTGGTTTTTGCTAAACTTTGTAAAATTAGCATTTATAATATCCGAGGTTAAATGCTAGATAAGTGTCTACGCATTTTTAGGGGCGACAACATAAATTTTGTGTTTTGTATGAATCAAGTTACTTGCTGGAGAAACTACTTCAATTATTTTTATTAACAAGAACTAACAGGGGAGGGGAAATCATGGTTCCCCTCCTCACATGTTATTGTTAACTAGAACAATAACCATTTTTTTTTCTTTTATTCTTATTTTTTATATATATTTTAACATTAAATTTATTATTTATTTTAGTTTTTTTTATATGAGGTTATTATTGTATCGACGAAACATCTTAGCATTTGGCTGATGTTTAGTTTTACAATCGTCTACTTTTTTCTATCATATTATTAAATAAAAATGATCTATCATATAGTTAACATAAAAAACCATTCAAAAAAAAATATAATTATTATGAATCGGGCTTCATGATTTATTTTGATTGATTTTTTTTAGGTTATTGCGTTCATAAAAAAACACATCGGCATTGGGTTGGTACTTAGTTTTTTGAGCATCTATTTTTTTATTATATTATTAAATTAAAAATTATTCAAGAAAAAAACATAATTATTGAGAAATAGATTTCATGATTTATTTTTTTATGGGGTTATCGTAATCATAGAAAAACTTCATGGTATTGAATTGATGCTTGATTTTACAAGTGTCCATTGTTTACAGGATCAAGTTTCCTGTGATGAACCTAGTGATCATGCATGATGTATGTAATGTGTAGGGATGAGTGGCACTTGTGGTGCTCGATCTATTCCCTTTTAGGTTTCGAGTGTGTTCATGCATGATGTATGTAATGTGTAGGGATGAGTGGCACTTGTGGTGCTCGATCTATTCCCTTTTAGGTTTCGAGTGTGTTTTGCGTTGGGTCAGTTTTTGTAGTTATATTTTAAAAATATAAGTTTAAAAAAAACACTTTTAATTGTGATATTTTTAAAAAATATATTTTTAATTAAAATTGTTGTGAGATAAATTTTTGTATGCAAAATAAAATAAAAAAAGATACATATGTTATTTTAATTTCTATTAAAATAAGGTTTGAAAAGCAATTGTTTGTGGGACTTGGTGCAAAAAACAGAAGTTATTTGGTTTTGAGATTTTTTTTTCTTTTTGTTGTTTAGAATGCAATGCATTAAATAAAAATAATTTTAAAAACAAAGTTATTAAATGCAATGGAGTTTATTACCATGACATAAGTTTGACGGGTTAAACTAAGTTAATCTTAGTTGATCCAATATGTCGTTTCAATAATTTTTTTAAAAAAAATATTATCAAAATCAAATCATGTTTTTATTAATTTTTTAAGTTTTTTTTTAACTTGTCAAATTAACTAGTTTATACTCAGACAATTCCCATGCAATTTAATTCGGGAAGGTTTCGGGTTTTATGCGCTGAATTATGTTCAATGATTCAAGCGTAATTTTTTTATAAATAAAATTTTTGGCCCTGCCACGACATATCACAAAGAATTATCCAGTAACGACACTTTATGAGACGGAATGGGCATGAAAAAGAAGAAGAAAAGAAAGCATGACAGCATTATGCTATTTTATAAGAAAACAATTACAAGAAAAATTGTTTTACATTCAATTACATGACCAATATGCAAACAAGTTATAAACAGCTTCCGTTAATATAAATATTTTTCCTTCATTTTTATTGTCGTGTAGTCATCGAGAGGGGTTTTTTTCTTCTCACAACATGCATACCACAGTTCCCCTAAAAAACAATTGTTCGGCTCACACCTCTCACCTCTCAAAGTATAGAATGTTTACCCAAGAGGACACGGTGTGAACTGTTCGGCACTCTCATCCCTTAAACAAGATCGGGGGTTCGACCCCTCCTTATGTATAAAGAATTTCTCTTTAAGAGCACTTTACCCCTCTGTAGGCCGACCCGATACGAGGGTGAATTAGTCTGAACCAGCATCCAGGACACCGCGTGGTTTATAAAAAAAAAACCTATAAAATATTTCCTTTTAACTAGAACTGAACTCGAGCATTATGTGTGAAATTTCTTACTTCACAGATAGATGACTTCAGTTAAGACATCTGGATTGTTTTTTATTTAAAAATATATTAAAATAATATTTTTTTTATTTTTAAAATTTTATTTTTAACAATCCTAAAACATAAAAAAAAATTATCTTTTTAAAAAGAAATCTCAAAATTTACTTAACCCCGTTTAAAAAACATTACCAAACAGAAACTTTGTTTAATGAAAAATCCTGGCATGGTCATCAAACTCGGCGGTTCTTGAGTCAACTGTGTGAGTGTGATTGATGTTACCATTTT
>Ga0307515_10014228_pt1 | contig 14784 bp, 18 predicted proteins | sample 17_EM_MG_FD_194513 | JGI IMG/M metagenome (GOLD analysis project Ga0307515, IMG submission 194513) | Populus trichocarpa ectomycorrhiza microbial communities from riparian zone in the Pacific Northwest, United States - 17_EM | ecosystem: Host-associated > Plants > Roots > Unclassified | place... | reverse complement strand
TTTCTTTTTACATAGCTCATGATTATCAATTATTTTACCATTTTTTTTTGGATGAATGGCAGCAAAGCTCTTTCCTTATGCTGATATGTTCAAATGGATGTCCTACGGAAATGGTACTTTTTTTTTTTTTTTGGGGGGGGGGGGGGTTGTTGGTGTGTGCGCATATTGTTTTATGCCTAATTGATGCTTCTTATTTGTAGATGGGAAGCATCCGGCTTGTGACCAGTCTTACTTCAGCCGGAGAGAGTTTTCTTTTACACTTGAAAATGATATCTACCTTCGGTATCAGTCTTTCAACAATGTAGTTCAACTTGAAAATTCAATCAAAGAGAAGTGCCCCTTTAAAATCGATATCGGTCCTGTTTACAGTGTAGATGTAAGTGGAATTTTTGTACTTTTCTTTATTTATTTTCGCCTGTGGTTACTTGGGTCATGTGTTTCCCGGGCTTAAAAAGGCATTTAAAGCCAATTAGTTTCGTCATGGTTTCAATTTCTGGACCTACAGCGAACACTAATGTGTTGTTAATACAATGTTACAGTATGATTTTTTAACAGAGTGACCAACCATTTTTGCAATAATGGGCTAGATTGTGGAAGCTGGTGTTCTTAAGCATAGGAGGGATTATGTTATTTGGTTTATTTTAGTTGTTATGCATGTTTTTGCCTATGCAATTTTCTGGCCCCTTCTCAAACATGCTTTGTGTTTGACTGTTACTTTGCAGCCTGCTAAGAAGAATGCATATGCCCAAAGTGGTGATAATGTTTTTACTCCAGTGGAGAGAGAGCTAATATTTGACATTGTAAGCCATTTGCACTGCTGAAGATTCTGGATTATCACAGCCTAGTTTAACATTTTATTTTTACTAAATGGGTAGTTGACTTGCTTAAGGTCCAATTCTTCAGGATATAACAGACTATGATGATGTTAGATATTGCTGCTCTGGAGCTGATGTTTGCCTGGAATGCTGGCCTTTAATGACAGTTGCTATTAAAGTGATTGATACTGCACTTAGAGGTAGGAGTCCCTATGGCCTTCATTCAAAATTCCTGTTTCTTCTGTTCTGGATAAAAGATTACTTTATTGAGAGGAAGTGAATACAGAATTACAAGAACAAGCTGTCCTCTGAAGCGAAAAGGGAACAAAAACAACCAAGTCAAAAGGGCTTTGTAATCTCATTGTATTAGCTCTTACCAAAATCTGGTTCTATTAACCTAATTGCTATGCATGCTATGGAATACTGACTAGTGCTGGAACTTACATGAACCCATATCGAATAATGGCTAATGCGATAGTTTCACTTTTGTCCACAATAAAAGCCACTATGAGCATCATGATTCTCCTTCTGTCTGCTCAACCTCCAGTTGCAGTGAGGTTTCATCCAGTAATGGTTCTTTTCCCTTCATCCCCCCCCTCTCACAGTTCAATTTATAGGCATAAAGGTCAGAAGAGGGGAGAAGAGCTAGCTCCATGCCTCGCTAACACTTGAAACTCAAAATATAAAGCCTAAAGTTATGTTTTTGTGGAACTTAATTATGCTGCTTATGTTTTTGTGGAACTTAATTATGTTTTGTCATGCAGATGACTTTGGCTTTAACCACATTCTATGGGTTTATAGTGGCCGGCGTGGTGTCCATTGCTGGGTCTGTGATGGGAAAGCAAGAAGGTAAAGCATCTTGTAAGCTGTAAGCTAATCTCTTTTTGTTTGTTTCCTATGATATGTTTCAAAGGTTTTAAATGTTTTACTGTAACTCCTGCAGGTTGACAAATGAACAGAGGGCAGCTGTTGCTGATTATTTTCGAGTATACAAGGTATATTTAAGCTGTATACTTGTATTGGATTTGTTTTCATACAGATAAAATTTTAATGGAATTCTGTACTCCATTCAGGGAAATGAAAATAGCAGCAAAAAGGTTTCATTGACTGGTCCTGCCCTTCATCCTTTTCTCGTGTAAGTTCTCATCATACTGTTGTTAATTCCTTTTCCTGTCATACTTCTGGATCTTTTACTCTTCTACTGAGACAATTTGTGATGCAGGAGGTCGTATTCTGAAGTTCTTGAGCGTTTTTTTGAGACAAAATTGCTTCTCTCTCAGAATATATTTTCAACCGAGGATAGATACGAGAAGATTCTGGAGATGATTCCAGACAAATGTATAGAAATTTCATGATTATTCTTCCATATACAGTTACTTCCATGTCATCCTGCCATTTTTACTTTAATGCATGCCATCTTTGCAGCTGCTACTTCTGAGCTACGGGGAAAGTGGCAGACTAAGAAAGGCTCAAAAGAAGACATTAATGTTGTTCGATGGGAGCAGCTAAAGAACACACTGCAATCTGGAAAATACAAGGTAAGAGAATATTTGTTCTTTTTGTAGAATCAATGACCTCATGATCAACAATGGATAATCATATGTTTCTCATTTGTCATAGGTTAAATGGATATTTTTCTTTGACTTAGCACTGTCTAGCACCTTATCACTGGAAAATTGTTGCATTTCTTGTCAGTTCTGATTATTTTATCATTTTATATAATTTTCTCATTGTCTGGCATTGAACTAGAGGTTGTTGTGACTTTAATACATTTGGTGAATATTAGTGCTGAAGAATTTTTCTTTTTCGTAATTGAGGTCTGCAGTTTCTCATTGAGAAGTGTTTACCCTAAAAAAAATTGGGAGGTTATCAATGATGTTAATTATGTCCAGTGTTGTTTGCAAGGATTTAGTTGTTCCGTTCACAACAATTTGGTCTTTACCCAGTATTGGTCCCTTAGACCAGGGATCGTAGACGGGAGACATGAAACACTCCTATCCTACTGCTCAAACTGCTTGAGTGAAGTTTCTACTCTCAATGCTTGAACCGGCCACTTTGGAATTGCGAGTTACTTGTTTTATTGCACCAAACAATGGTCCCTGATGCAATGCTTGAGTGATAGTAGAAGTATTTAGGAGTTGAAAGTAGGAAGAGAAATTATGTGCAAGGTGAAAATAGTTGAGGAAAAGGATCAATGATGGATTCTTAGGAACAAAAGGAAAGAAACAAACTCCTTACTGGAACGCTTCAAGTGTGTTTGTCTGATTTTGTGAAACATATTGGAAATTGATTGAAGGATATTGTCTGTGCATGATGGAGATTGTTATTGGCTGAAGACAGATAGAGGAGAAATCAAACTGCTGTTGAAGACAATTGAATGCAGTCAGATTTTTAAGAGGTGCAAATATTACTACGAACACTACTGTTTTGGAAGCTGAATGGCTTGGAAAAAAAGTTTCTGATCAAACCCAAGACCTTGTTCTCATTTCTTCTATCATAATCTTAGCCTTTAAGTTTCCTCACATTTGCATATGGAAAGCATGGATCTCTTGAATGCTGAAACCTTTGCTTTTCAATCATTTCAGCTCTTGTAATAAATACCTTCCCATTTTTATTTTGTTTTTACCCTGCTTTTTGACATTTGAGAGTTCAAGCATTTAATAATTTTTGTTGACTCCAGGGCAAGAACTCTTGTCGGCCATGCATGAAACAGCCTTTTGCTCTTGTAAACAGCATGTTCTCTTTATGTTCATTTTACTCCATTCCTTGTTTCAGGCACAAGGGCTGCGTAGGTGTGTTGAAGAGATTGTGTTTTCCTTTACCTATCCGAGACTTGATATGGAGGTATGGGCAATATCCATCCTTGTTTGCCAATTTTTTCATTCTATCCCCTTTAAAACAAGTTTTACGTTCTCCAAGAGTGCAACCATGTTGGGGTCACCCAGTTATGGAGATAGTGGATTATAAACTTTTATCAAGTATGTAACTTTTACATGATTATACATTTGTATCTTCACATTGGACTGCTCTGTGTGCCTGTTAGGTCTCAAGACACATGAACCATTTGCTGAAGGCACCTTTCTGCGTACATCCAAAAACAGGTGGGAACCTGGAAATTTTGTTGGTTCCTGATCAATGATGGGTGTGAAAATTTGAACTAAAATTATCAAATGGTCCTAAGACATGGAAGATAAAATCACCTCTTGTAACTTCATAGAAGCGTTCACAGCCATCTTTTTTGAATTTTCTGCTAGTCGGGGTCTAGTTTTGTTACAATACTTTGTTTTCTTTGCTCCAGGACGTGTTTGTGTGCCTATTGATCCTAACCACTGTGATGAATTTGATCCAACTACGGTGCCAACTCTTTCCCAGGTAAATGATGTACCAGTTCTATGCATAGGCTTTGGGAGGTTCTTTGATACAGTGAAATAATGTCTCCTTTTCGTGAGTTCTTAAATAATTGCACTGATTTGCAGCTATTTGAAGAACTTAACATAGGAGGAACGAGAGCAGAAGATGAAAATGGTAAATGAATGTAACCCTTTACGCATTTAAGCATTCTTTGGTGTTTCAAAGATGTGAGATTAGCTCAACTTTTTCTTTAGGATATACTGCTGTTGAGTCATGTCTGTTGTATGTGCATTACCGTTTGGATGCTCCTTCAGAACCTCTTCATAGCATCGGTAATCGCTTAAAAAAATGTAATTTCTTATGGCAGAATGGGATAGAACCTCACTTGGACAGTCCATCAGTTTTTTCAGATCATCATTTCTGCAACCTCTTCTAAAATCCTGCAAGGTATGTCTAAGCCCAATTGGTCATGTATCTATGGCTTATGAAAATCCCTGCTTAAGCAGAATCATGATATTGCAGGAGGAGATGGAGAGCTCCTACAAAGCAAAACTGCAGCAATCAAAAAGTCCCCTGAGCTGGTAGTACTTTCCAGTCATTCATCAGTCTTCTCCTTTCGTAATGGTGTGATACCGTGTAAGCTATTGGGTAATCAATGTTATCATGTTCCTTGTAATGTCATTATCAAGTTAGAATAATCTTCCTGATCTGCATTTTATCAAAGAAACTTCACTACCTTTTGTAAATGTCCAAGTTCTCTTTTCCAAGGAATAGACCCTCTGGAATGCTCTTTTCCCTCGATGGTCACTGGAACGACCGTTCAAGTAACTTTGAGCTTGGAGGAAACCGAACCATCCAATTGTTTCGGTAATTCAGGCCACGTCTCGGGTTGGACTGGATAGATATTGGTAATGGGCCGGTTAGGAGTATGGGGCTAAGCTATGGATTGTATTTAGAAACTTTCCAACTTCCTTAACAACATAAATACCCACAAAAAGTTTAATGCATAAGAATCTATGCAATTCAATTCACAGGGTAAAGGGCCCTGATTTTAAACCCTCTGGAGCTACCAATCGGGACACTTGCCTGTTGGAATTCCCGCTGCTCTGAATTTTTTTTTTCTGCCGGGGAAAGATAGGAATAAAACATGTAATTCTTTTAGTGCAAGAAATTAGGGTCAATTACTACACATCAATCCTTAATAAATCAATAATAACGTCCTAAATTGTCCAAAAGTTTGCACTTCCGTAGTTGAAAGAAAAGAGTCAGAAGCCTGTGGATTTACATAAGAGATACAAAAGGTGAACGCCTACATATCCTCAGGTGTTGCATCCCACCTTCCCTTGCGTGTCCTCGGCATATCAATCCCAGAAAGCAACTTTGCTACCACTGCTGGTAATGGCGCCGGTGTAAGTTCAATGAGATCCAGGTCCGCATCATCATCATCTTCATCACTACTAATCCATCCATAGCAGGGTCTGCGCCTGCAGGGCGGCACAGGGGAGCTAGTGTTGCCAGGTAGTTGAACACCGCCAAAATTCATAACAGCTGCTCCATTGTCACTGTTAATTTGTTTTTCAATGCAATTCTCATACAGATTTATATCTTTCCAGCTGCTTCCTACTTTAGATGCAGGGGTACTACCATCTAGAAAACAACAGTGATGTAATGAGAATAACTCCACAGTCCACAGATATGTTTGGAGGCAATTCCATTTAATTGTACAAAAAATAAAATAAAAGAAAAGAAAAGGCTTCTTTCTAAGTTCACTGATTATAAGGAAAGTTTATTCAATGCTGTCATGTTGAGTAAAAGAAATCTGGAGAAGAAAACTTCAAAAGTTGGCTATTCTTGAATTTGAATATCTAAAGGTTACTTTTGTTTTGTTTTATGGAGTACTTCGAGAACAGAATGGAAAACTGATTATGAGATGCTTTACCAAGTAATGCTAAGTCCGGATTTGCAGCCTGTGATGTGGTAAGTAGAACTCTGTTAGTCTGAGATGCAGGGGCCACAGCTTCTGTGCTGTGGCCAGTCGATACGCAAGCACCATTTGATGTACTGCCAGCTGATATCTCGATATTATTTCCACACCTCTCATTCTCTTGCAGCGTATTACTCTTCAAAATAGATGGAAAGAAAAGAATCATGAGCAGAAAAGTAGTCAATCCACGAATATAATTCTTTCAAATTGTGATGCAGGACAAATGAATTGAAGAGGATAAGAAAAGAAGAAGCCGAAGATACAAGAGGAGACAGGTATGTCTGCAATTTCTTTAATCAATCATCAAAAAGTGCCAATCCTGCAGAAAAATACACTTATGCAAACCCTAATCAAAACATGATTAATAATTGGGATAACGGTTCACTAAAAACAAGATAAGTCCAAAATAAGATAAAACTAATTCCAATAATAAAACTAAATAAAAGCCCAATAACATGAACTTGAATGCGCGCGATCTTCCTATCAAAGAGTGATGAGTTGAACTATCCTCTCTTGTCTTTGACCATACATTTGTTTGATCTGTTTTGCGAGTATGGTGTCCCTACAACTTTTCTGGAATTTGAAAAACTCGATCTTGTCAAGTGTAGCTCTTTGTGGTTCTGATAGTACTGTTATATATCAAATTAATCTGCTGCAATGTATCTTTAATGATTCAAGTATTGTTCGAATTAGGTCACCCTGCCCAACAAACTAAGAATCGCTAACTCTCATAATCCCTAGTAAAAACAATTTGTTCATCCAAAATAACACCAACATATTTCTTTTGTGCTGATGAAAAGGATAATACAATAAAGGTCTCAAGAATAGAATTGGATGAAAAGATCTCAAAAGGATTATCTATGATGAGTTTGTAGGTCAATGACATGAGTATCTGACCCAACCCTTTATAACACTTTGAACGATTCAATATTACACACCTGTAATTTTTGATTGGCTCCAAGAGAATACCATTTGCGTTTAATTCATGTCATGACATAACTCCAACATTAAATGCATTGTGATGCTTATGTAAATCAAAATGAAGTTTGTATTGTGCACTACTAGCTTGAATTCGTTTATTTTACGATTTTAACATGCAAATCATAAACTCTATGTGTAAAAGACTCAACTGACTTAGACACCCTAGCATTAAGAGACACGAGAAGAAGGTCTACAAGCTTTCTAAGTTTGTAACCATTGACAACTTCAAATGGACTCATGCATATAGATTTATTCACCGTAGGCAAAGGGAGAATCAAATCCCAACTTCTATTATGATCACTTACCAAACATCTCAAAAGGTTGTCCAAGCTTGTTTGACCATCTTAGTTGGGCCATTTGTTTAGAGGTGGTAGACATTGGAGAATTTCAACTTTGTACTAACTATATGTCAAAAGATCTTTCAAAAATAATTCATAAATTATGGTTTTAGGAGACCATACAACTTGACGATTCAATCAAATAAAGGTTTTGCAACTCTAGAGGCATATGCGATCTTGGTACAAGAAATGAAGTGGGTCATTTTGGAAAAACAATCAACAACAACAAATATAAAATCATGCTTCTTTAAGATACATGTTTGGCTAACTGACATGTTCAACATTAACCAACTAACTTGGCAATGCCCCTCTTTTAACTAGACTAGACAAATTGACGTCCCATCATTTCTATAGTCCAATTTCTTCTAAAGCATCCTAAAAGATCTCCCGCATGAGTCTCCCAAATCAAGAAATCACGCATTGATATTTATGGGATACAAAGCTTGTTATCCCAAATATATTCGACCTATCTTAGTCTTTTTTAGCCAAAAAAGCTGATGTGCAATTATCAACATATTTTTCAACCCCCAACTAATACTCACCCAAATACCTATCTTGGAGGTAAAAGCCATTTATGACAATGTAATGCCCATTTATTAGGATTATGCATACCTCTCCAAACTTCAAACATGATTCATATTCCTCTTTGTGTCTCTCAAACCCAATCCAATTACTTGAGCATTTATCATAGATAACAACATAACTTGGTGATTCAAAGCATTCGTTGCCTTGTTCTCAACTCTAGGGTTGTGTTTTAAGAAAAACTTATTCTAATGATTTTATTGAACCTTTTTGCTTAAATTCTAAATTGGATCTAGCTTTGTTCTAGAACCCCCACCAACCATGCTTTAGAAAACTTTCTTGGTAAACTCCACATTCACCAAACTAATGGAGTGAAATCCTAGTGAGACTTTAAAACCATAACCAGACATGGGGCTATAAGGATCTCTATTGCCAAGTCCTTTAGTTGCGCCAACTTGCATAAGTATAATCACAGAACACAGTTTCGTCATGAGACTTAGTAAGCCCAATTGTTAAGGATCTTCAAATAAATAATTACTAACAAAGGAGAGTTGTCGGAAGAAGAAGAAAATTAATAATTCCAAACAAACAGAGGGGCCCCAATGCATTTTGGTATAGTTGTTCTTGCTCAAGCCTGAGATCACATGAAAAACTACATTCACAAACATTGTCATAGGCAATTCAACTTGGTTCCTTCTTTAGTTGTCAATAAAATTGAGTAACAAGAAAACAAGAAATCAATCCCTGCATATCTTTTTCGATTTTACTACGAATTGAAGAGTTTCTCTTAATTAAGCTATATGTGACCGGTCCAACTAGTTCAGTTGATTTTTGTTAAGCCTCTCATTAAACCAAAAGTGAACAAAGAGAGGTGAGTTGCAATGTTTCATTTTCTATGACTAAACAATTGATTAATGAAAGCCACTACTTAGCTCTGTCGGAATTCAAGTGGGGTCCTAGTCAGATTGAAAACCACTTTCAGTCTTCTTTTTCCGACATTGGTGCACAACACCAATGAAATTGATATAAAATATACAGTTTGTAGACAAAAATACAAACAAGATATATAAAGCAAACAAAATAACTACATGAATTAAAAAATATTTACCTTTTCCTGCTCCTTCTTTTCAAGATCCTCGAGCAAGACCTTATATGAGCTTTCTTTAATAAAAGGCCAACCTTCCTCACCATATACCTGAATCGATAAATTTCCTGTAAAACCCCTAAATGCCTAACACATTGAAAACATTAAAAGCAAAACAAAACCCACTTCCAAGAGCCCTTTAACAGTCGACAATCAACCCATCATAGAAACCATAGCTCCTCATTGCATCTACGGCAACATCCATCCTTGTTAGCCTCTGAAAAAAGAAGGAAAAGAAAAATGACAAAGGGGTCTAATATGAGAAAGAGAGTGAGAGGAAAAAAAATAAGACCTTTCTGTGGCGTCCTGTTGGTTTTGGTGCGTTTGGAGGCATGGTTGATTCTTCCCTTTTCTCTGTATCTCTCTTTCGGTGATGAACTTTACAAGTCAGCCAACAACCAACAACTGAAAAGACAGAATACAAAAGAGAAAAAGAAAATGAGGAATCAAAGGTCACACATTTTTTGTGTCTTTTGGTTTCTTGTAGCTATGACAACAAACTTGAAGGAAGATAGAAATCACCTGGTTAGGCTACGACATTTTTTAGGGGGTGGAAATTGAGATTTACTGTTAATAAGAGGAGCTGCTTCAGTTTTGGTTGTGTTTAGGCACTAATTTTAGAAAAAAAATTATTTTATATACGAAGTAGTTTCAAATAAAAACAGCACACAACGCATTAAAAAAACAAAAGAGGAGCTATCGTGAAAACTCCTTCGGGTGTCATACTGATCAAAGTAGTCAACGCAAGTGAGATATTTGCCTACGTTGGTTATTCTATTCAAAGACCTCAATGGCATGGCCCTGGAGATCAAAAACAAAAAAAGAAGTTTACGAACAGTGAAACAACCCAGAGATGGAAGATCTCACTCATTTTACAAATAGCCCAAGTACCTGACACGATCAATAGTTGTTTGGATTGATGATTATAAATATTATACTGTTGTCTTTTATAAGTATTTTTTATTTAAAAATACATCAATTAATTTTACTTTTTAAAATTTATTTTTGATATCGACACATCAAAATAATCTAAAAACACAAAAAAAACTAATTTAAAGAAAAAAAATTTAAATATTTTCAAAAACATTATTTAGATAGCGTATGCATGCTTCTCTCATCATTAAACACCACCTTCCGTGACAATGTTTAAAGCAGCGCATCGAGAGTTTTTCAATGGTGGCGCGCGTGATAGTGGAGGACAGTCAATGTGGCTCCAGTGGACTTTTTCCTCCCCCTCTTTTATCTCTCCTCTCTTGGGCAAAGTACACGAGCTTCTTTAATTTTGTTTTGTTTATACGATGTGGTTCTTATTCTTTTAATTGCAACTATTTTGTTTTTTTTTTCTTTTGTAGTTTATGTTTTCTAATTTTATCTCTATCATTTGATTTCATTTAGTTTTCATTTCAAATTTGATCATTATTCTTGTGATTTTTATCTATTCTGGTTTGTTTATCTTTTGCAAGTTAGTTTTTTTTTTAATTTCATTTCTCGTCATTTAATTTCATTTAGTTTTTATTCATATTTAGTCTTCATTCTTTTAATATTATTTATTTCATTTTTAGTCTTTTTCTAATTCTATTATTTTTACAATTTCATTCCTTAACATTAGGGATTGCAATTTACTTTGAATCCAATAGATATCGCCTCGACCTGCCCTGAATAGGTTGGTGTTTTTTGAATAGTTACATTACCCACTGAATAATGAATAGGGTGTGATTATTATCAAAACATACCCAGAACCTGCTCAAACCTAAGCCAAAATATATATTTATATTATACGAATATATTTGTACAACATTTTGATTATTGACACAAAACATGTATAACACTTTGATTATTGACATAAAACACATATATATATGTATAATATTTATTATTTTACAGTTTGATAATTCGATACACACACTTTTCAAATTTATATATTTGTTATTTTATCTTTTATTTAATACTGGATAGTTTTTAGATAATAGATACTCATGGAGATAAATAATTTCATCCCTTGATGTTAGGGATGCCAATTTAATCCAAACTTAATGGATACCAACCCGAACAAGTCAATATTTTTTTATGGTTACCTTGCCAAGCAAGTAATGTATAGAGTATGAATATTGTCAAAACCAACTTGAAACCCGCCTAAACTTAGCATGAAGTGTATATTTGTATTATATAGATATATTTGTTGAACATTTTTTTAATGCAATATAATATATCCATACTTAACATTAACATAAAATTATAATTTAATAATTTAATACACACAATTCAAATATATACATATACATATACACATGCACATATATTAATCTATATTATTGAATAATAAATAATAGTCATATGATTGATATCCACGTGGTACTCGAAATTCAATTTATAGTTTATGAATATCTATATTTCCTACCTAATGGGTAATGAATATGTTATGAATACAAAAAAATTTGACATACAAGTACTCATTATCATCCATATTCACAATTTTATTTTGATTTATTTTTGTGTCAACTTTTATCCATTTTTTTATTCCTCTTTGTTTTGTTTGGTTCCTTTTTTTATTGTCTTTTTTTTTCTTCTAAATCTCATCTCTCAGTGTTTTATGATTGAGAATTTTACTTCGTTATTTTTTTTGGTTTACCTTTAATGGGGTTTCAAATATTAACATGGATTGACCTCAATTGTTTTTAGGTTTTTTATTGATCATTTCTCAATCTTATCATTCAATGTTTGATTTAATATGAGTTGATCTTCATGTTTTATTTTGCTTTTCTTTCTATTGGATTATCCCAATCTTATACTCATAGTCACAGGGTTAACAGGTTGACACTACTAGACCTGGATCTGTTTTTTTTTTCTTTTAATTTTTAAGTTTCACCCTTTAACATTGAATTATTTGATAATTAAACTTTTAATTTTCTTCCAATAGAGTTACCTTAGTGTCATAATTAAATTATAGATTTTACATGCTGTTAGATTTTTTTTAACTTTTTTACTTGCTATTTGTTTATTTTTTTTATTATATTATTAAAATTATATGGGCTTATTGAATTGGTTTTAATCAACACCTAGGTTTTTTTTTTTTTACAATGCTTACATTGCCCTAACTTTAGGTTGTAACATAGGATATTACAAGTCACTTCTAGTTAAAAACCAGAAGCCTGTTTATTTTTATATTTTTAAAAAGTATGATTTATTTTTATTTTTTATTTATTTTAAATTAATATTATTTTGATATTTTTAAATTATTTTAAATTAATAATACTAAAAAGATTTTTTAAAAAATAAAAAATATTATTTTAATATATTTTTAAATAAAAAATACTTTTAAAAATAATAACCGGCGCCATATTTGTAAAGTCTTTTATTCAGTATCCATGACCCAGCCATGGTCGCACACCGATCCATTATACCACCGGAGCGTCAAAATTACCCTTACATCCAATTCAAAATAACAGCAAACCCACCTACTCAAACCCGAAATTAAAAAGAAAAAGGAAAAAAAGAACATCGTCTCTGCGCCCACTGAAACCCTAGCTACCCACATCGCCGCGTGTTCCATCTCTACAGCAAACAGAGTCGCAGAAAAGAGGTTTTGCGATTCGTTTGAGAAGGAATCAGTTGAAGCAGGGGGGAATCAAGATGGCGCGGAAAGGCTTGATGGAACAAGACTTGAGTAAATTGGATGTGACGAAGTTGCATCCACTCTCTCCTGAAGTTATATCGCGTCAGGCCACTATTAATATAGGTAATTCTTTGAATTTGTGAGTAGGCATTACAAGCTCATTTGTTGATTGCTGTAGTCGAAACTGATAATTCTTCTTCTTCTAGGTACTATTGGTCATGTGGCGCATGGGAAGTCTACTGTTGTGAAAGCAATTTCTGGTGTTCAGGTGATTTAGCTGGTTTTGCTATCTCTGTGTCATGGTGCTTGAATCTTTAATCTATTTTCTGTCGGGAGTTTACTGTGGTTATGTTATGTGACAGTAATTGCTATAGGGATAGGTATTGGAGCCGGTGAATTCCATTTAAAACCTAGTGGAAAACATCTGAATTTCTTTTCCTTTCTTCTTTTTCCTTATGTAATGGGAGGCCTTCCAAGCCTGAGGTTGATAAGAGTGGTCTTTCCTCTCCTTATCCAATCCCCTTCATTTGTAGTGTAAATATGATTTGGACTCAGTTCATTTGATATATAATGCAAAATGACCTTGCCACTTGGAATATAACATAATAATTATACTACTGACTACTAAGGGATGAACTATTGCTGAATCGTGTGCTTTTAGGATTGGTCCTATTTCGGATGAAGGGGGATTTAGCTTTGTCATGGCAAGAAATCCTCCCTCAATATTTTATATTATCACATATGGATAAAGTAGTTTTTTTTTTTCATGGTTCTGTGGAGGAGTTCTGGTATTTGCACATGTTTTTTCAAATTTTATTCCATGGTTATGATTATGGAAGCTTATATCCTCTACCTATTCATACATAAGAATCAGTCATATTGTGCATGAGTTTGAGGGGTGCTAATTTGGCGGTTTGCTATTCATGTGCAGACAGTTCGTTTTAAAAATGAGTTGGAGCGTAATATTACAATAAAGCTCGGATATGCAAACGCGAAGATATACAAGTGCGAAGATGAGCGGTGTCCTCGGCCAAAGTGCTACAAGTGAGAAAATGCATTGGTGGAGTATTACTATTTAGGTTAAGTGCTGGCATTTCGCTCTTAATGTGAGAAATGTTCTTGTAGGGCATATGGAAGTGGAAAGGAAGATAATCCTGTGTGTGATGTAGATCCCAAACACTGCAGGATGAATTTGCTGAGACATGTCTCTTTTGTTGATTGCCCGGTAAGGTGTCCCGGTGCTCTATTTAATTATTTTTTTCAGAGTGTAACTTTTCATATTTTGATTGTTGGATATTAAGGCTGCCTGGTAAGTGGTCGAACCAGCTGCTTTATTTAATCATGGTTCATGCACTGTATATGCTTTTCATATTTTGACTGTAACACATGAAGTTTCGGACCCAAAAGTCTCTTCCTCCAAATATAAATTAGACGTGGTGTTGGTAGATTGTTTCCTTTTCCCATGCTACTACTTAGATAATAGCAAGAAAAAGTTGGCTAATCACATGGTCTCTTATTTAATTGGCATTGCTAAATAAAACCTTTTAGCTGCAATGCTTAGTGTACTTATATGCTTTTATGTGACTAGACTCGTCCATGTTACTTGTTTTCTACTCTCCTGTAGGGTCATGACATTCTCATGGCTACTATGCTTAATGGAGCAGCAATTATGGATGGAGCTTTACTTCTCATTGCTGCGAATGAGAGCTGTCCCCAACCACAGACTTCTGAACACCTTGCTGCTGTTGAAATCATGCGTCTCCAACATATTATAATTCTTCAAAATAAAGTGGATCTTATTCAGGAAAATGCGGCCATAAACCAGCATGAAGCTATTCAGAAATTTATTCAGGTTTGCTACCACTATGCTATTTTTACACATCTCATTGGTTAAGTTTATATGCATTGTTTGTGTTTTTTCCTGATTTTCTTGGGGGGGGGGGGGGGGGGGGGGGGGGGGGGGGGGGGGGGGGGGGGGGGGGGGGGGGGGGGGGGGGGGGGGGGGGGGGGGGGGGGGGGGGGGGGGGGGGGGGGGG
>Ga0307515_10014226_pt1 | contig 14784 bp, 21 predicted proteins | sample 17_EM_MG_FD_194513 | JGI IMG/M metagenome (GOLD analysis project Ga0307515, IMG submission 194513) | Populus trichocarpa ectomycorrhiza microbial communities from riparian zone in the Pacific Northwest, United States - 17_EM | ecosystem: Host-associated > Plants > Roots > Unclassified | place... | reverse complement strand
GAATGTGCCCTGTGGCTGTTGCGTTGTGGTGTGGTCATGACTCTATCTCAAAACCAGGGCGCGCAGCGCTAGAAAACAGAAAAGGAGAAGGGGACTGGGCTCTACCAGCTAAAGAAAGTAGAGGGAGGGATGAGGAGAGAGGGAACCCGAGGGACCTGACCGAACAGCAAGCAAGTAGTATATATCATCAAGGCTGTCAGGGACGTTGACCATACGGTGGCTGTCTCGCTAGTGGCACCCCGCCTGCTGATGCCTCTCGCTGATGTGAGCTTGTCGATAAAACGTTACGAATGCATCAATCTCTGTTGTGTCTGTTCGACCGAACGAGTTCTTTTGGACACATACTCCACACCGATGCTAACAATTCAACCTACAGACCTCATCAGAATTCTCTCAACATGCGACTCCATCTCTCTCGTCCCGTTCTTCTCTCGACCGACCACCGGTGGCGCTTGCCATTTCCGTTCGCTTTACAGCGTCTTCGAATGACGGTGGGTTCTCATACGGGGGTGGGGCCACGACCAGCGTGGAAGACGGGGTGGGAAAAGGAGCGATGGTGAATTCTTCATCTGTCCTCGTTCGTTCCGCTCGTTCCCGGGTGGCCTCTCTTCTGCAATTCACGACCCTTGTGTACAACACAGAGGCGAGGAAGAGCAGGAGGATGGTGCCTATGCTCACGCCAACGATGATCCCAGTATACCTGCTGTTGGATCGATATCTATCCTGGATAGGGGGCTGGTGATGCTGAGCCAAGGCGAGCCTTCCTCGGCGTCAGATGCTTGATGGACAATGCAGCAAACGGAACAGAACGCTCACGGAAGCAACAAAGTGATCCAAGCGGCTGATCGAAGTAGCAGAAGGTATATCATCTGTTTCGGGTGTCTAGAGGTTCGGCGTGTGCTTGTGGTGGTGGTGACTGAGGCTTGGGACCAGTTCAGGGGCTCAGGGGATGAAGAAATGCCCCTCGATTCCACAGAGGCTCGAGAACCGGCTCCGTCCGCCGTTTGGGCTTGACCATTACACCCCCAAAACGGGGCGTCTGTCGAGGTTCTCGCTCGCGATGAAGCGCAAGGGATGTCGTAGGACATCAAAAATTCAAGTGGGAGTGAGAGAAACGCCAAGTAGACCGGCCACTGAGAATGACCGGTGGCCATCAAATGCATGAATGGCTTAGGTGGTAGACAAATGTCGGTCGGATGACCGGGAGACGCTCCAGGTCGATTCGGCGTGAATGCGATCCGGTAGCGCAGCAAGTTACGTGCTCAATGTAGCCACTGGATTGGGTACGGACTTCCGAACGGATGGGGGGTGTGTCTGTGGCTTGAATAAATCTAACACGGTCCCTTGTCGCCTTTGCGCCGGCCACCGTACACGAAGCGGACGGCCGCAAAAAGGGTGTTCAAGTCACATGACCGGATGGCGCGTTACGAATTTTTGTCAACCTCAAGCTCAACATCGGCTCTGGCCCAGAAGCACGTCTTCCCTCCGTCGTCATGGTCCACGACCCTCCCCCTCTCGCCCTGTCCGACATCATGCACCCGTTTACGCCATCGCCAGGTCGCGAAGGGGAAGTCGACGAGGACCAGGACCGTGCCCACCCCGAGACACCCCGCACCGTGTCCCCAGAACCTCTGGAGCAGTCTGAAATTGACTCCGTCAAATCGCGGCTGCTTCAGCTAGGCATAGGGTCCCTACACGAGCCCACTTTGTCTTCCAGAGAGCGAGAGCTGGCTGATATGGTGCCCGAACTCTCGTCCCCTTCTTACCCCCGATCTAACCTTCTCAATCTCAGCTTCTCCGATTTACCACTTCCGTCAGATCGGATTCCTCACAGCTTGTGATACAAGCTGAAACTATACACCAGCTTACGCAACAGCGCGACCAATTATTACAACAAGTTCAAGAGGAGAAACTACGGTGGGATGCGGAAAGGGACTTATGGGCGAGAACTTCTGAAGCATTGCTCATAAAACGGCGTGCGGGTGCCGAGGCCTTATACTCCGAGGTAAGCTTCTACCTGAATGCTCAGCCTTCAATCTGTCTGCGCGGGTCCCACCTGATGGGCAAGTTAAACCTTTTGATCGGTACTTACTTTATATCGACCTAGGAAACGGAAAGTAAGATTTCGTATTACGAATCCGAGAACAAGGCACTCCGAACAAAGGTACGACGGCTGGGCCTCGGGGATTTCCTGTGCTAATGTAGTCACTACAGGTCACGGACCTCCAGAACAGGTTAACTCTCATGGAGGCTGAAGTAATGAGTCTACGAACCGTTCTCAAGCTCTCCACATCCTCCCATGTACGGTCAACAACCGCAGCACCCTCGAGGCAACATCCCGGACGACCGCCACGGAGGCATGAAATCCCGGTTCAGCGTCCTAGTCAAAACACCAACAAGGGCAAGGGAAAGGAGGTTGAGATTTTACCCTCAGACGAGGAGATCGACGAACTGATCGATGACGACGACGCACCTGCTGTTGAAACTCCCAGAGTCGCCAAGACACAGAACTCCAAGTCGAAAGGGAAGGCACGCGCGGTCAGTGGGAAGGAAACTCCATTGATGACGGATGCTCGGGCAGAGCACGTACTGCTCGCGGCGAAGAAGCTTGGTCGAGAACGTGCTGGGCAGCTGTCAGGGGTGACTCCTCGCGATGGACAACGTGCCTCTACCGAACACGAAGAGCCACCGTCATCATCAACTCCTCGCACGCCACGTCGGCCAAATTACAATACACCTGTTGCCTCCCAGACTCATTACCACCCGGATCGATATCCCTACACGGGTAGTCCGGCTGTTGGTTACTTGTTTCCCGTCGGGGCTGGTTCGTGGCCGCAGCCACAAACACCTCTGGTATACCGGGGGGACCCATCTGTATCCGCGAACCCACAGACCCCTTTCGATGATTTGGTTTCTGTCGCTTCCCGGATGCTCGATGAAGAGACTCCCGCCAGAAATTCGCCAAACAAGCGATCTCGGAGACTCGCAGATGAATCGGATAGTCCTCTTCCAAGAAAACGACGAGCTTCTAACGATCAAGAGATTGGACGGAGGACATCAGCTCTCGGTCCTCAGAGGTCTGCGTTGGACGTTTTGGCCGACCAGGCTACGAAGGAGTTTGATAGTGAAACCTCGCGATCTGCCTTCGACTCTGGGGATGAGCGAGGTGCCACAGAAAAAGGTAGCCCCAGGCGGAGGAACGGTCGTGGTACAGTGTCTAGAGAGCTTACCGCACGCAGTACCGCTGATACTTTGGATCGTCCCGTCGCATTGCATCCCTCGGGGACTGCGGAAATATCGTCTCGGCCTGGGATACCGTCTCCTGTTCCACCTCGTAGGGCTAGTGGTGATTACCCCCCTCTCGCTCCCGCTCCAGCGATCAACTCTCGAACTCGATCGCAACCATCGATGACTGACGAACGTTACCCTGGGTCATCACCTCGGGTGGCTTCCTACCCGAGACCTCTGCTCGCTGCGCCGTACCCTCGCTTGAGTGCAGTACCTCATCATCCGCCAATTGATCTGACGCAGGGGGTGTACGGAGATCCTCGGTATGCATTGACTTTTGGGCAGGGGTATCCGCTTGGGGTGGGGTATGGAATGCCCCCGCATCAGTACCCTCCCGCCGATTATAATTCTTCAAGGGGGGCGAAGGTGTCGATCGATGGTGCTTCTCCCCCGAAGAAGAAACGGGCTGATGATAAGAGGGCTAAGACGCCGTACAAGAAGGTGAGGCTCGTTCGGTAACGCCCTTGATGATCGTGGGAACTCACTCTGTATTGCAGTGGAGTAAAGAAGAGGACGAAGTCCTTGCACAGGTAATGCCAACTACTCTCTCCCCGGTCACTACAGGTCTGACGCTAGTTCTCAGGCCGTTGCAAAGTACGGTCAGAAATGGGATCAAGTGCAAAAAGCTCTGCCCCAGCGGGGGTACCACCAAGTCCGACAACGATGGTTAAGGAGACTACGTGCGTGTCTGAGAAACCAAGCAGAGTCTCCAACTGACTTGGCGTGCTGTAGGGATTATGGAAAACAATAAAGCTGCGGAAGCTGTCCCCAATTCCGCCGGGAGTGCTACTACCGGACAAACCGTGAACGGGAGTGGAGGGGTTAACCCAGATCCATCCACAATACCAAACCCAAAACTTGGCATGGCTCCATTAAGCAGTGAACTTGCGGTGGCAGCTGCGTCGAACCACACTCCGGGCGAAGGTCATCAACCGCCGAATCCGCCTCCACCAGATTCGTTGCAGCCTATTGACCTGCAAAACACAAGCGTGTCAACACCGCCGGTAGTTGACCCTCTACAACCGGACCCAATTGCTACTGGCCCTACCAAATCTCCTACAATTCCGGTACCCTCTGAACCGGAACAGGTTCCCCAGGCAAATGATCCGCCACCCTCTCTTCCTGATTCTACCACCCTGCCACCTGATCCGACCCTTACCGTCGACCCCGTAGAACAAACCCATCCTGCTAACCCCAATCCTACCCCATTGGATCCTCCGACTGCTGATCCGCCAACTGGCATCAGCCCACACCCCCCTCTCACCGATAATGCCCCGGAAGAAAAAACTAACTAACCCTCACCACGCACTCCTTATGCGTTATGTGTCATCGCTTTCACCTTCGCTATCCCGTTGTTTTTTCGGCCAACCTCGCTTTAGTCCTTTTCGCGCGTTTTACCTCCTTTCGCTATTCAGATTTGTATCGTGGATAACTGTATGCAGGGACGTCCTTAATGCTATACGAACCTCACACCTGTATCGATCACAAACAAGATATTACTCCTTTTTATGATGTCGATGGTTACGGTAGATGTTATTCAAACATGTTGTGCATTGGTTACTTTTTCCTCCTTTTGCTGGCTGCGGTGCTCCTGGCCGAGGTTGGTGGACAAGCGCTCGAGATCGGGAGTGACCAAACAACCCCGAAGAGTCTCAGCCACAATCTGCTACTGTTGTAGCAGCGCAGTCAGCATCGAGATCGCAGGCTCCCCAGTTCGTCCTTCCACGCCTCATTTCGTATTCTCAGGGTGACGAGTCTCCGACGGTATTTAAGTCTTGTGCAAAGTCGCAGACGTCAGCAGCTGGTTCAGCATCAGATTTCTCTAGTCGAATAATCAAACCCCGGCCGGTCCTAAGTGTCTACCCTCTAATCCCCGGAACTTCCGTGTCAGTCGGCTTCCGCCCGTCATGGGTCCCGGTCAATATTCCCCGTGATTGGGGTCGAAAACCCTTGAACCTTCGAATTTCACGGATTGAACACTTCCAGGAATTGACTCGGGTATCGATTGGACGCTATCGAGTGATACTGCGGAGGCGCTTACATTGCTCCTCAGCTGCATCGCCATGTATTGGAGGTGCTGAGTTTTCGGTGCAGGTATGAGGCTTGCACAGAGCGCTGCGCGGCGGCTTGGGGTACACCACCCAAAGCTCTTACGGGGCCCGTCCTACTGCAAAGGGAGGGCTATCGGAGGATGCTTTTCGGTGGCATTTATGATGGGCTGTGCCATTTCCCGGGCTGACTAATGTCGAGTTTCAAACTCCACCCTTGTGCTGCAACGACGGGTGCTGACCATCGCATAACTTAGTATAGGATGTGGGTCCCACTGCCCTAGTGGGAAACCCCGGCTTGTATTACTTGGCTAATCAAACCCTCGCGCCTCTAAGCAAAGCTATCCAAAAGTGCAGCAGGGCGTAGGCTACTTGGCCACTAACGAGGACGCACTAATTTGTTGTCGGAGACTGGAAAGCAAACATTATCTCAGGTTTCTGTCCACCGCCTCGCATTCTCGTGTGTGCTATACGAGTTCGACCCAGGCATCAGGCGGCTGGTGACGTTCCTGGGCGGAAGGATTCACTCTCGCCATCTCCCCCCCTCGGCCATGCGCGCGAACCCCGCTGTCACCTGCTGCTGCCCTGCCTGCCGTCCCAAGTCGAACTTGACGTTAGTCTCGCTCAATGCGAGGTGTGACCAGCATCGTGTCGAGATAAGATAAGGAATTACCGACTTGGAAGATCAGGGAACAGTGTCTGCTTCTGCGACCGCCTTTCTATTTTACGCGCTAGACTCAAGCCCTTTCTGTTAAACGAGGGCGCTACGACGGGTTTGATTTCCCCACTAGATGGCTATATACCATCAAGCAATCGGCTGGGAATGGATGGTTCACGACCCAACACCCAACCCTTGGGACCTGATGGGGTTGAGGTTTATAGGAGGCCTGTTGTCATTGACAGGAACTTCATTCTGGAACAGCCCACGCTTAGTTATCCCCTGGCTCTGGTGTCGTGATGAAAAGCCACCACGAGTTCGTTTTGTTCGACCTCGGAAAGACGACCTTGTAATTCGCCCGGTTTGTAGATGATCTGACCCGCGACTTCGAGTGGCCTTGGCGGTAACCAAATCCCTGAAGTTCGCGCGTTGGTGAAACTCATTGGGGTCAGTTTGCTGAGCCGCAGCGGTTCCCCTATCTTTGCTCGGTGTTGCGCTTGGATTGACATTATTCGGGGTGATCACATATATATGCATAGCCCGGTCATCCATTCTAATGCGCTGCTGCGGATGCGTCCCGATTGAAAAAGCCAATCCCACGCACTGGTGCAGCGCTCCGATCGCACCTTTTCGGACGGAGAGATGTATATATAATGTCGTTCTCAAAGATAGAGTGATGTAGCAAGAAAAATCCTCCACGCACGCCTTTCCTCATGTCTTCCACCGTCCGGGATGCGTCTATCCAACGCAAGACCCTACAAGCGTGTGACGCCTGTCGGGCCAGGAGGGGTGCGTTCTAAGTGTTCTCAATGAAGAGTTTTGTGCTGATTCAGAACGTGTCTTTCGCGCAAAGTGAAATGTAAGTGCTCGTGAACTGGCTAGATTACTTGTGACGAACGACAGACCGTTTTTACCCAGGTGATGGCCACCAAAAGGAGGATGGAATCTGCGGCAACTGCAAGAGATATAGGCAGCCCTGCCATTACGGGACTCCAGTGAATGCTCTGGTGAGTCTCTTAGGTTTCTCAGGGTATCCAGGCGGGTTTTGTGACGCTTCTACGCCCTCTCGTATCTGCAGAAGTGGGGAACGAAAGCGTAAGTCACTACTCGTGGTCTCAACCGTGGACCCCTCCGCTTACCCACTGCTGTGCTGTGCACTCAGGTACATAGAAGACTTGCGGCTCCGTATCACAAGTGTGGAACGCCTCATAAAACAAGTAAGCCAGAGACACCGGGGTGCGCTGTAATACGCATGCATTGATATATCACGCAGTACGCTCCCGACCAAAATTTGAGCCACCTTTTTGACGATGCTCCTAACAGACCAAATCCATCACCTTCAGGCTCGAGCAACTTGATCCTCCCTTCTAGGTTTTTTTTGCCCGGCGGTGAGCATGTCGAAACACATCCTTCCCAAGATTCTGAGGTCTCCCTGATCGCCAACATCATGCAAAGCGGGAGAGGGGAGTATCACGGCTCTATGAGTGTCTATCGGCTGGTTGAGTTTGCCCTTGAATACCGCGATGGTGCAAAATATGAACCCATGCCCTTCGAAGACAGATTCCCAAACCGCCGACTGGAATTCTGGGAAATACAGGGTGTGAGTTCACATTTGACACTGCGATCCCCGACGGTGGGCTGACCAGTCACAGTGGATGGGGCCTGAACCCAGTCCCTCTTCCGGCCATTTAGGGATCCCACCGCCGGAAATCGTCGCTTCCTTGGTCGATAGTTACTTCGTTCACTCGAACATCTATTACCCGGTGTTGCACCGCCCAACGTTCCAGCGATTGCTTGACCAAGAGCTCCATCAACGCGATCGTGAGTTTGGTTGCCTTCTACTTGTGGTGTGTGCAATTGGAGCACGCTTTTCCGACCACCCCTACGTTTCTGACATTACCGCTGGGAGCACGAATAATTGCATGACGCACTGGCTCTCCCAAACTCGTGAAGTGATGAAGAAACCATTTACATCACCGGCTACACTGTTCGAGGTTCAATACTATTGCGTGAGTAGGCTACGCGTGAGGATATCGGATCCAGTGGCCCACGTTGGAGGTTCTTCATTTCTAGCTGTATGCGATATGTCTTGATGGATTTCCCGCACCAATGAGGTGGACCACTCTTGGAATAGGCATCAGGCTTGCCAAGAGCGCTGGGGCAAACCATGTGAAGACATACGGGGACAAGCCTACAATAGAAGGTGAACTATGGAAGCGCGTCTTTTGGTGATTATTTTCCTCAATCTTCGTGCTAGCTGTCGAACGAAACTACTGACAATACACTGTAGGGTTCTGCTCAACGACGAGCGTCTCCTCAGCTCATCACTTGGGCGGTCATGTTCTGTGAAAGCAGAAGAGTAAGTGGTGGAATATTATATTTTGCCTTCCCCTAACCGTCTTTCAGTTTCAATCTGGAACTTCCTATCGATTGCGACGATGAATGCTGGCCTATGGATGACAAGTCACAGGGGTTCAAGCAACCGCCTGGAAAATCCTCCAAGCTCGAAGCGTTCATCCTGATGATTAAATTCTTTCATATTCAAGCAGAAGCGGTCCGAGCGATCGTGAGTGCTCTTCCTTACAGAACTACCAAGTCCTAGGCGATTTAACAATCTAACCAGTGCCCACCTAACCGGAATCCCTCCTTCCGTAATTCAGAAGCGGAGAAACAGATGTTTGAGGCACTTGACATAGAAGTAGATAGGTGGGCGAAATCGATACCTGAACACTGTAAGTTCCCTCATTCTCTCTGTCCTAGTTGATTTCTTGACATCCGTGCAGTGAGACAGACATCGTTTGAATCTTCCGCTGAGCCCGAGTTTGTCAAGCAGTCTATATATCTGCATGCGCACTACCACAAGTTCAAGACGTGGCTTAGAAGACCGTACACCCTCCCCAACAGGAAGGATTCGCCGCTCGCGGCTGCTGCGACGGCGATGTGCACGAGCTCCGCTGTGACTTGCTTAAACCTTCTCTACAAATTGAAGGGCCAACTTGGCGTTGATCTTATGCACTATGAGGTACCGTTACAGAATTTTGACCGCAGAATCCTGGGCCTGACGAGCTTGAACCTACCAGGGTTCAATTTTTTCAGTGGCTTGCACCTTCCTCATTAACGTGTTAAGTCAGCGCCCCTTAGAGGACACCACCCGAGACAGAGAGTTGCTCGAGAAGTGCTTGGAGCTGTTTCAGGTTATGGAGAAGAGGTGTCACATGGCGAGTGTGTTGTTGTACGTCCGAGCGACCCAGGCTGGACCTACCAGTGCTCATTCATCCTCTAGCGCTATCATTGGGGGGATCGTTCGCGAACCAAACTTCAACCCCCTGGGACCATATGCGAAGAGAGGCGAAGGCGGCAAGGGTTGGGTGGTCAACGCCGGAAATACGCAGTCTTCTACTCCAACGGACGTCACGAACAGTGAACCTTCCAGGTCTCTCAGTGCAGGCGCGGCAGAAACCGAGATGGGACCTGACTACGGGTTGGACATCACATTCGTATAAATCTTCGAATCCAGCGGAGGCGCGGTGGCAAAACATAATTATTATTCTGCTTCTAATCAGCAACCTACTTACAGCGTTGGCCAACGATAGGTCGACCGTGTTCCTTTGGAATTAATCATCAGTATACTTACGTATGCCTACAAGTATATGATAGATGCATACCTGCCATTCTTCTTTACTTATCCAAAGCTGATGGAACGTGCCCAGACTTGCAAGGATACTACCGCCTAGCCAACTGCCGTAACGTCGCTCAGCTGGGTTCCCCGGAGCATGGATTTTAGCCTGGAAAATTATGAGACGCTATGGCACTCCGGAAAGCTAGGACAGACCCACGTGGTTGAATATCCTGTTCAATTCATTGTTCAGCCTATCCGCAAGGCCCGTAAACAAGCTTCCTCCTCCGCCGAGCACCACATTACTCAGCAGAACTTGGCGAATATCGGGATCGCATGAGGTCACCGAATTGCTGATGAGTTGGGGGAGGGATTTTGGCAGATTAGTATTCACGGCCTGTATTCAACCACTTAGTAAATCGGGTAGGCGTATTAAAGATTCTCGATGAAGTGAACACTTACCTGCAGGTGTTGAGGATGCGCGAAGAAGAGTTCTCCAACTTCAAATCTCTCGGCGTTGAATTGATAGTTGTACCCCGTTGGAAACTCGTATTGCCTCGGGCCCCTCGCGGCAACGGCCCTTTCGGCGTTCAATGTGAGCCAAGTTCATCGAGAAGGGTGAATGAAACGAAAGCGCCTACTGGTCATTCCACCCCTGGTCTATGACCGAGGCAACACCGTGTATCCATTCTTCGACTTCCCGGTTCTCGGCCCAGTTCCTCCAACTGTTTGTGATGCCCTGAAGGCGATCCTCACGTACATTAAACCGAGGGTCCGCACCTGACTCTACGGGCTTTGGGACAAAGTTTTTGGTGAGTGAATAAGATGGTGCCCAAGTACCAACTCACAGCTCTATTGGCAATCAGCAGGTGCGGGAGTAAGTTGATACCGCGTCGGTTTTGATCAGGTTGAGTGAGTATGTGCTTGGCTCTTTGGTGAACTAACGCCGGAAGGGATGAATGGGCGAGTCCTGTATAGCGCGTGACTCAGAAAAGTGATATCCTAGAATGTACACGAGACGGACCCTTCCTGAGCACGAATCCATCGATCACTGGTGTAACACTGGCTTCTGAATGACCGATGTCAATGACGAGCGCGGAACCTTTGCCTGCAGAAAAACTGCGGCGGCGTTATAAACTATATGGGAGCAATAAGCGAAGTCTTACGCGTTCAAGACGGAGGTGTTAGCAATGTAAAATGCAGGAGCGTTGAATTCCTCGAAGATAATCTCTGCCATCCGTTCCCGATTGGCTGGAGTATTCCATGCGGGCTCTGTGACGAGAATTGGGTGGTCGGTGGGATTAATACCCATAACATCCTCCAACGCATGGCGGATGAGTGGAGGTATCGGATTGAAATCCTCAACTGAGTTGCCGTGAGTAGTGTTCAGGTAAGCACAGAGAGAAATCACGTACTAAGACCCTCCTTCAAGGGGTTCCCCACTTCCATTCCCTCTCTGTAGATCGAAGGACCGTCTTGACCAACGAATATCTTGGCGATTTTTGGCGCGGGCCTGGGGGCACTGTGATCATCGGATGTCCCGCCCATTGTCACGTCTGCGTCTGGTGGTTGGGACTTGTATCCATAGTAAGTTGGAATTATTGCCTTTGGGGTATCGTCTCCTGCGTAACCGGCACGAAGTGTGGAAGAACCGATGTCGACAACGAGAGCAGCGACTTCGTCTGGTCATCCCAGTCAGCAGTTGTCCCCAGATAGTAGGATTAGACACGGTGTTCTCACCTCCGCCATACTGGACCATGATGATTGTCAGAGGATTCACGCGTCAGGCGATCGGTCAAAGCCTTTGGACAACAAGGCCAAACAACTTTATTCCTCCGATCGCTCATAAACTTTTTCTCGCCTCCGAATGGCTTCGGTCCCAGCCTCGAGGAAACGGAAAGCCTTTGCTCCTGAACCTCCGCTGAATGGTGAACAACTGCTTTCCGCCAATGCCCTTGAAATGCTGAGCGAGGACGAGCAAGACGAGGAGCCTGAATCCGACGATGGAGACTACGAGCCGTTCCCTGAAATCGACGCTGTTAGTGACACCGAAGACGAGGAGGAAGAACAGGATGAAGATGACGATGACGAGGAGGAAGGAGATTATTCCTCCGACGCGTCCGGCAGTGATAAAAGACTACCCATCTTCCCCAAGGCGAAAGTGGTCATATCTGATATTACCGGCGAACCGAAAAAGGTCTATCCAGAAATCGAGCCCGACTACGACTCTGACTCTTCAACGGAGGACGTGAGTACGTCTTCAGCTTCTGCATCAACAAATGCGTTACGATATTTACCGCATACAGGACCCTAATCGAGTCGGAAACATCCCCATGCATTGGTATGATGATATGCCGCACATAGGATACGATATCAACGGAAAGAAGCTTCTGCGTCCGGCTTTGGGTGACGAATTGGACAAATTCTTGAAGACTCAGGAGGATCCAACAGCATGGTATGTTCTGACTGTGTCACGTCGTCACCTCACTGAATTTAGGGTTGCAGGATGTCTGCTCTAGACAAGAACACCCAAGCAGAAAAGCAGCTATCCCCCGAAGAGCTTGACCTCATTCGTCGACTATATCAAAACGAAAACCCTGACGCCGGATACGACCCATACGAACCCATGGTTGAATGGTTCACTGGTAAAGGGAAGGAGGAGATTATGCCGCTTTCTGCAGCGCCTGAACCAAAGCGTCGATGGATCCCGAGCAAGTGGGAGAAACAGAAGGTGACATATCCCGTTCAAAGATACTCATCCACTAATATGATGGCGTAGGTCATGAAAATCGTACGCGCAATTAGGCAAGGCCGTATCGTACCTTCGAAACCGAAAAGTTCCTCGGCCGAACCCCGGTTCTACTCTATATGGTCGGATCCTACCCCCTCACTGCACCCCCCTCCCCTTCCCGCTCCAAAACCACGTCTTCCTACCCACGCCGAATCTTACAATCCACCAGAAGAGTATCTCCCCACCGAGGAAGAGCGAAAGCAATGGGAGGCCACTGATAAGGAAGATCGTGAACGCGACTACCTTCCTCAGAAATACTCTGCATTGCGCCTAGTTCCCGCCTACGACCAATTTATCCAGCAACGGTTTAGCAGGCAACTTGACCTCTACCTTGCTCCCAGAATCCAGCGGGTTAAGCTTCGAATAGATCCTAATAGCTTGATCCCCAAACTACCTAGTCCAAGCAGCCTCAAGCCGTTCCCCACGTACAAGTCTCTCGACTTCAGTCATGGGACCTCTAGGGTACGCTGTATCAGCGTTAGCCCAGACGGAGTGTGGGTGGTCAGTGCCAGCGAAGGCGGGACGATCAGTCTCTGGGAAGTCATAGTTGGAAGGGAAGTCAAGAAGTGGACCGCTTCCGGTAAGGTGGGATCGATCTCGTGGTGCCCAAACCCCGAGTCCTACTACTTCGTTGTCGGACTGTGAGGTTCTTCCCTATGGTAAACTCGGAGCAGTGCTGACCCTTTAGCAGGGAAGATCGCCTTGAATTCTTTATTCCTCCGAACTTGCCTCCGTCATCGTACGCTTTTACGAAGAACCTTCTAGCTCCCGCCACTCTACCGCCCCAGCAAGCAACAACCTCGCCGTTAAGATGGACCTCATCGTCTGATCCAGAAAAACCCATCCTGACGGTTGCAAATATGTCTGGCCTTACGAAACAAATTGCCTGGCACGCAAGGGGCGACTATCTTGCCACAGTTTGTACGTTTGCCTCCGGGCATCATTTTCATTTAGAGTGACGTGTTGGCCCAAATTTAGCAAGCGATGGTGGCGTCTGGATCCACCAGGTCACCAAACGGCACTCCCAGTCTCCGTTCAAAAAGATCAAGGGTACTGTCCAGATAGTCCTCTTTCACCCAAAAAAACCGAATTTCTTTGTCGCGGTACGTATATGCCGTCTTTAACCCCCTTCGACAGCCTGACACCGCGCCACAGACACAGACGTATGTGAGACTGTACAACCTTTCCGAACAGAAGTTAATCAAAACCCTAATGCCGGGTATCAAATGGATCTCGTCGATGAGCGTGCACCCGTCAGGGGACCACATGATTGTCGGGGGCTATGATAGGAAACTCTGCTGGTTCGACCTAGAACTGAGTGACAAACCGTACAAAATACTCAGGTCAGCTACATGTCTTCGTACTCCCATGTGTCGTGCGGCTGATCCGTTTGGTAGGTATCATACCAGGGCAATCCGATCTCTCCAATTCCATCCTACGTATCCGTTGTTTGCCTCATCATCAGACGACGGCACGATACAGATTTTCCACGCGAGGATCTACCACGACCTGATGACGGATCCTCTCATCGTTCCACTGAAAATTTTAAGGGGTCACACTGTGAAGGATGGGCTCGGCGTTCTCCAGGTGGAGTGGGTTCATCGACAACCGTGGTTGCTGTCCGCTGGTGCGGATGGGAAGGTTGACCTGTGGTGTAGCTGATTCCTCCCCCCTTTGCTCCGTTCATACGAGTTGCTCGTCGCCGCTGTTATTATTACATTTTTACATGGTAGCGGTTCTGGGTCTGTATCTGAATGGTCGGAAATTATGCCGAAGGTACTTGCCGCCTCACCCCCGCGCGGAGTGGGCGGGAATGAAATGGATCATATCGATCGAGCTTGTGGGACTCCGCCTCGTACCATCAACGCCAAGGTCAGTCGTCTCAAATTTTCGAGCTATGCCCGACTGGTCTTGACGGGCACAGAAGTTTCTACGAAAAGCTTATCGCGGATTCCCTTTAGGCGACTTGTCGCCGCTCTGGTGCTAACGCAGGACGTAGTCACCTGTTACACAGCGGTCCCTTTTAATAAAGCCTACGAAGCCGATTAGCCGTGGCTCGTTAACTTTGCTTCTGACCCCAGGTCCACACGGTCACAACTGCATATGTAACTGGGATTTGCCGCGGGATTGTGTAATTCATCCCACCTAGTGCCCTCATATCCTTTTGACGTTCCATGGCGGCCTTGGGGAAATGAAGACCCTGCTCGATTCTCGTCCTCTCGATGTTGGGTGTTGACGTGCACGAACAGAACACGACACAAGACAAGCGGAAGGGTAGGATCGATACGTACCCCTCTCGTAACTGCACTTCTGGACAGAAAACCATGCGTTGCGGCGGGTAGCCCGAGCGGGAGGATAATATGCTAACGCTAAGTCACTGGGT
>Ga0307515_10014225_pt1 | contig 14785 bp, 12 predicted proteins | sample 17_EM_MG_FD_194513 | JGI IMG/M metagenome (GOLD analysis project Ga0307515, IMG submission 194513) | Populus trichocarpa ectomycorrhiza microbial communities from riparian zone in the Pacific Northwest, United States - 17_EM | ecosystem: Host-associated > Plants > Roots > Unclassified | place... | reverse complement strand
CGCCGCCGCGGCGAAACTTTCCCCGGCCACGCTGCGCGGCATCGCCGCCCCGTCGAACACGTCCGAGACGATCACGTCGTACGCCGCCGGCTCCTCGCGGTCCAGCACCTCGCGCGCGTCACCGACCACGACCTCGACGTCGGCCGGCGCCGGCAGGATCCGCGCGACCAGCGCGAACAACTCGCCGTCACGCTCCACGACCTTCTGCGCCGAGCCGGGCCGGGTCGCCGCGACGAAGCGGGCCAGGGTCAGGCCACCGCCGCCGAGATGCAGGACCTTGATCGGTACGCCCGGAGCCCGCACCGAGGCCAGCACGCTGGCGACCCGCCGGACGTATTCGAACTCCAGGTGGGTGGGGTCGGCAAGGTCGACGTACGACTGGGCCACGCCGCCGACCAGCAACTCCCAGCCGGCCGGACGGGCCGGATCGGGGCGCAGCTCGGCCAGCCCGAACCCCACGGCGGCGACCAGCGTTGCGCGTCGGTTGCCCTGGGTTGCCATCGCGGCGACCTTACTCAAGTGCGCCCCCAACGAACCGACCGGTAGCGTGACGCGCCCCGCCCGGGTCGCGCGCCGAACCCTGGGGGAGCACGTGGCCGGTACCTCTACCGCGCTGGCGCCGGTGATCGCGGCCAGCACGCACTGGCTGGCCCGGGCCTACCCGGCCGCGATGCCGGACCGGCTCGCGATCACCCTCACCGAGCTGCAGGCCCGGCAGGCCGTCACGGTCGCCGCCTGGCTGCGCTACCCGACCCCGGTCGACGCCGAGCTGGTCGCCATGACCGGTCCCGGCGGCTCCGCGGTGCTGGACTGGCGGGCCGGCAGCGAGCCCGACGACGACTGCGACGAGGACGAGGGCTGGCGCACCTGGGTCGACGAGGTCGTCGTCAGCTGGGCCGCCTGCCTGCTCGCCGACCCGCGGCTGGCCCGGCGCGCGGCGGACTCGGTCGTCGCCGCGGTCCCGCCGGCGGACGTCCGCCCGCGGCCGCGCCCGCGCCGGGCCGGCGACCTGCCGGCCGAGTTCCGCCGGCTGACCGACCCCGACCGGCGCGACCTCGCGGCCGCCGCGTTGTTGCGGCACCCCGACCTGATCGAGCCGATCGCCGCCATGCACCGCGACGATCTGCTCTACCTGCTCGACGTGGACCCGGCGGCGGTCACCAACTGACCGTGGTCATCCGCGGGTCAGTCCTCGGCTCACTCCCCGGCTCACTCGTCGGCGAGCCGGGCCGGGAAGCCGCCGGTCGCGATCGGCCCCCACGAGTCGATCGTCACCCGGATCAACGACTTGCCCTGCGCCCGCATGGCTTCGCGGTATTCGTCCCAATTCGGGTGCTCGCCCGAGATGCACCGGAAGTAGTCGACCAGCGGCTCCAGCGCGTCGGGCAGGTCGAGCACCTCGGCGTGGCCGTCGACCTGGACCCACGCGCCGCCGAACTCGTCGGAGAGCACGCAGAGCGTGACCCGCGGGTCACGCCGGATGTTGTGGACCTTGGCCCGGTCGGGGTAGGTCGAGATGACGATCCGGCCCTCGGCGTCGACGCCGCACGTGTTCGGCGAGGACTGCGGTCGGCCGTCCTTGCGGGTCGTCATGAGGATCGCGTGGTGCCGCGGCCGGAGGAACTCCAGCAGCTGCCCACGGTCGGCCCGGGTGTTGGTCGCGATGGTGCGTGGCATGTCCGTCCTTTGCCTTACACAGTGACGGGCCGGGGGCGGCCCGCTTGCTGCTCGGCGGTCACGGCGGCGCCGATGATGCCGGCGTTGTTGAGCAGGGTCGCCGGGACGAACGGGGTCCGGATGTCGATCAGCGGGAAGAACCGGTCCGCCTTCTTGCTGACCCCGCCGCCGATGATGAACAGCCGGGGCGACAGCAGCATCTCGACGTGCCGCAGGTATTCCTGCACCCGGCCGGCCCACTTCTCCCAGCTCATGTCCTCGGCCTCGCGGATGCGGTCGGAGGCGCGCAGCTCGGCGTCCTTGCCCTGCAGCTCGAGGTGGCCGAACTCCGTGTTCGGAATCAGGGCGCCGTCGAGGAACAGCGCGCTGCCGATGCCGGTGCCGAAGGTCAGCATCATCACCAGGCCGCGCTGGTTGCGGCCGGCGCCGAACTCGACCTCGGCCACGCCCGCCGCGTCGGCGTCGTTGAGCACCGTGACCGGCTTGCCGAGCCGGTCGCTGAACAGGTCGGCGGCGTGCGCGTCGAGCCATGACTTGTCGACATTCGCCGCCGTGCGGGTGACGCCGTCGACCACGACGCCGGGAAAGGTCACGCCGACCCGGTCGTAGCCGTCGAACTGGCCGGCGACCTCCGCGACCGCCTCGACGACCCGGGTGACGTCCGAGGGCTGCGGCGTCGGTACGCGGTAGCGCTCCGCGAGGAGCTCGCCCCGCACGGTGTCGACCGGCGCGCCTTTGACGCCCGAGCCACCGATGTCGATGCCGAGGATGGCCATCTCAAGTCCCGTCTCTGAATGGATGCTGCTTGCTTAGTACCACGTCCCACCGACATCGAATCGCTCACGTCACCCGGGAAGAGGCATGGATGACGGGGCATCACTTTCGTTACGACGGCTAACTGACCGGAAAGTCGTGCTGACGAGGTACGCCGTTTTTGTCAGGTCGGCGGCGGGTCGGCCGATGTGGCTGGCCGAGAAGCCCGACGGCGGCTCCGCAGTCTCCCCCCGACTCTGCGGCCGCGCCGTCACGTGAGGAGCCCCGATGTCGGCGTACCGGTCCCCGAGAGTCCGCCTGGTCACGGCCACCGGCGCGGCCGCCGTACTGTTCGTTGCGAGCACGCTCGGCCCGGCGGCTCCCGCCGTCGCGGCGGCTGCTCCGGCCGCTCCGGCCGGGGGGTTGCTGGCCGACACCTGGGCGAATCAGATCGGCAGCACCCCGCTCGCGCCGGCGATCACCGCCGCGGGCGGCGACAAGGCGGACAAGGCCAACCCCGATCTCGCCGCCACCACGACGGGGGCCGTGCTGACCGGCGCCGGGGTGGGCGTCGCGCTGATCGACTCGGGGGTCACCACGGTGCCGGGGCTGAACGGCACCGGCAAGGTCATCTACGGCCCCGACCTGTCGTTCGAGTCACAGTCGCCGAATCTGCGCTATCTGGACACGTACGGGCACGGCACGCACATGGCCGGGATCATCGCGGGGCAGGACCCGCGGACCGTGACCGGGACGGCGCGCTTCGCCGGGGTGGCGCCGGACGCGCACATCGTCAGCGTCAAGGCGGCCTCGGCCGACGGGGCGAGCGACGTCTCGCAGGTCATCGCCGGCATCGACTGGGTGGTGGCGCACCGCAACGACCCGGGCCTGAACATCCGGGTGCTGAACCTGTCGTACGGCACCCAGTCGACCCAGTCCGCGACGCTCGACCCGCTGTCCTACGCCGTCGAGCAGGCCTGGAAGGCCGGCATCGTGGTGGTCGTCGCCGCCGGCAACGACGGCTTCACCGCGGACAACCTCACCATGCCGGCCGCCAACGCGAACGTGATCGCGGTCGGCGCGGCCGACACCGAGGGCACCGACTCGCGGGTGGACGACCAGGTCGCCGACTTCAGCAACCGGGGCAACGCCACCCGGCACCCCGATGTGCTCGCGCCCGGCCGGTCCATCGTGTCGCTGCGCGACCCCGGCTCGTACATCGACCGCACCTACCCGAGTGCCAAGCTGAGCACGGTCGTCGACCCTAGCCAGCGCTTCTTCCGCGGCAGCGGCACCTCCCAGGCGGCCGCGATGGTGTCCGGCGCCGTCGCGCTGCTGCTGCAGCAGCGCCCGGAACTCACACCCGACGAGGTCAAGCAGCTGCTGATGAGCACCGCCGACCCGATCAAGAACGCGGACGCGTACGCCGCCGGCAGCGGCCAGATCAACATCGCCACGGCCGCCCGGACCCGGAAGGTTGCCGGAGTAAAGCAGAAGAACGCCGTCGCGACCGGGCTCGGCTCGCTCGAGGCGGCGCGTGGCGGCGAGCACGTCTACGACTCGGTGACCGGCACCGCGCTGACCGGCGAGCAGGACATCTTCGGCGCCGCCTGGAACGCCCCGGCCTGGGCGCGGGCCTCGAGCGTGCAGAAGAGCTGGAACGGCGGCACCTGGAACGGCTCCGCCTGGACCGGCACCACCTGGACGGGTACGGCCTTCAGCGTGGCGCTCAGCAGCGTTCAGACCTGGACGCCGGTGCTCTGGACCGGCCGCTCCTGGGCCGGCAGCTACTGGTCGGGCCGCAGCTGGGCGAGCGCGATCTGGACCGGCGTCGGCTGGTCGTCGCAGACCTGGAGCGGGCGGTCCTGGAGCGGGCGCAGTTGGTCGGCGGCCGGCTGGAGCGGGGAGCCGTGGCGGTAACCCCACCCGGGCCCTGGTGGTCGCGGCCCGGAACCCGGGTCGCGATTCTCACCGGGGCGATGGCCGCCGCGTCGGCGGGCGTCGCCTTCGCCCTCGGCAGACATGGCATCTGCCCCTCCACGCTGTCCGGCGCCGGACCCTGGCGGCTCGCCGTGCTGGCACTGTGCTTCGCGCTCACCGAGGGCTTCACGCTGCACCTGCGGGTCCGCCGGGCCGCGCACGCGGTGAACCTCAGCGAGTTCCCGATGGTGCTGGGCGTGCTGGCGTTCGACCCGATCGCCGTCATCGTGACCCGGGCGATCGCGGGCGGGGCCGGGCTGTTCGCGCTGCGCCGGCAGCGCGGGCTCAAGCTCGCCTTCAACGTGGCGCTGCTGGCGACCCAGGCGGGCGTGGGCGTGCTGATGTTCCACGCGCTGGCGCCGCACGCCCCGGGCACCGACGCCGGCGCGCTGGACGTGCGGGACTGGCTGGCCGCGTACGCCGCGATGCTCAGCGCCGACGCCGTCGCCGCCGTGCTGCTCACCGCGGTGATCGCGCTGCACGACGACCCGGGGGAGTGGCGCCGGCTGGGCGCGAGCCTGCGCGGCGCCTGGATGGTGGCGGTCACCACGACCGTCGCCCTGATCGGCTTCTCGGCGGCCGCCCAGTCCAGCTGGTCGCTGCTGCTGGTCGCGGTCGTCGCCGTGGTGCTCTACCTGGCCTATCGCGCGTACGTCAAACTCGGGCACGGCAACGCCGAGGTCGAGCAGCTCTACCACTTCACCCGGGAGTTGGATGGCGCTCACAGCACCGACGAGCTGCTTGCCGTGGTGCTGGACCGGATGCGCGACCTGCTGCGCGCGTCGGCCGCCGAGTTCGTCGTGTCCCAGGCCAACGGCACCTGGCGGCGCACCCGGCTGCACGGGCAGAGCGGCACGGTCGGCACCGAGCTGGGCCGCGACGGCCCCTGGCTCAGCCCCGCGCTGCGCGGCGAGCCGCTGCTCGAGCCGGACCGGATGGTGGCGCCGGTGATCCTCGACGGCACGCCCGCCGCGTTCGTGGTGACCGGCAGCCTCGCCGACGCCGGCCAGTTCACCGCGGCCCGGCTGCGGCTGTTCGAGGCGCTCGCCAACCACGCCGGCGCGGCGGCGGGCCGGGCCGTGCTGGTCGACCGGCTGCGCGACGAGGCCGCCGAGAAGCTGCACTTCTCCCGGCACGACCCGCTCTCCGGCCTGCCGAACCGGCGCTACTTCCACGAGCTGCTGGACGAGGCGCTGGTGGCGGCCCGGTCCGGCGGCACCGGCGTCGCCGTCGCGCTGCTCGACCTCGACCGGTTCAAGGAGATCAACGACGCGCTCGGCCACGAGACCGGCGACGCCCTGCTCTGCGTGGTGGGCGAGCGGTTGCGCGCGCACGTCGAGGGCCGCGGCACGGTGGCCCGGCTCGGCGGCGACGAGTTCGCGGTGCTGCTGCCCACCGACGGCGGCACCGGGGCGGCCGTGGCGGCCGCGGCCGAACTCGGCGGCGTGGTCGAGCGGGCGATCCGGATGGGCCCGCTGACGATCAGCGCCCGGGCCAGCGTCGGCGTCGCGGCCGCCCCGCAGCACGGCGACGACGCCGAGACGTTGATCCGGCGCGCCGACGTCGCCATGTACGCCGCCAAGGAGAACCGTTCCGGCCTGCGCCTCTACGAGCCCGCGGTGGACGTGCACAGCCCGCAGCGGCTGGCCCTGATCGGCGACCTGCGGACCGCGGTGGAGCGCCGGGACCTGCAGGTCGTGTTCCAGCCCAAGGTGGACCCGCGCAGCGGCCGCATCGTCGGCGCCGAGGCCCTCGCCCGCTGGCAGCACCCGGTGCTCGGTTCCGTCCCGCCCGACGAGTTCATCCCGCTCGCCGAGCACAGCGGCCTGATCCGCCCGCTCACCCTGCACGTGCTGGAGGTGGCGCTGCACCGCCGGGCCGCCTGGGCGCGGGCCGGCCACGACCTGCACATCGCGGTGAACCTGTCGCCGAACAGCCTGATGGACGGCGAACTGCCGGAGATCGTGGCCCGGCTGCTCGCCCAGACCGGCAACACCCCGTCGGCGCTGACCCTGGAGATCACCGAGAGCACCATCCTGGCCGACCCGGTGGGCAGCCTGGCCACGCTGGAACGGCTGCACGCCCTCGGCGTGAAGCTCTCCATCGACGACTTCGGCACCGGCTACTCGTCGCTGGGCCGGCTGCGCGAGCTGCCGCTGCACGAGGTGAAGATCGACAAGTCGTTCGTGCAGCGGGTCGCGGTCGACCACCGGGACCGGGCAGTGGTGCGCTCGGCCGTGCAACTCGGGCACGCGCTCGACCTCGAGGTGGTCGCCGAGGGCGTGGAGGACACCGAGACGTACGAGTATCTGGCCCGGGAGGGCTGCGACGTGGTGCAGGGCTACCTGCTGTCGCGGCCACTGCCAGCGGATGAATTTGACGCCTGGCTTAGTACCAGATGGGCGGGTATGTCAAGGATTGTCACTCATACTTTCGGCTAGTCAGGCATCCCCTTCTCGGCTAGCGTGAGACGGGAACGGTCGCCGCGTACGGGCACGGCTCTCTGCCCGTCATTTGGAGGACCACCCCGATGACCGCGAGTGTCTCCGACCAGAGAACGCAGAATGACAGCGCCGCCGAGCTGCTCGGCTTGATGGTGGCAACGCCGATTTCAGATCCGGCCCGGGCCCGGCTGCGGGACCGGGCGATCGAGGCCTGGCTACCCCTGGCCCGCCACCTCGCCCACCGCTACGCCGGCCGCGGCGAACCCACCGACGACCTCATCCAAACCGCCACCATCGGCCTCATCAAAGCCGTCGACAAATACGACCCCCACCGCGGCGTCGACTTCACCGGCTACGCCATCCCCACCATCATCGGCGAAATCAAACGCCACTTCCGCGACCGCACCTGGTCCATCCGCGTCCCCCGACGCCTCCAAGAACTCCGCCTCGCCATCACCGAAGCCAACGCCACCCTCACCCACACCCTCGGCCGCTCCCCCACCATCACCGACATCGCCACCCACCTCAACCACACCGAAGAAGAAATCCTCGAAGGCCTCGAAGGCGCCCGCGCCTACAACACCACGTCACTGTCCACCCCCATCAACACCGACGGCACCACCGAACTCGGCGACACCCTCGGCACCCACGACCACCAATACGAACTCGCCGAAACCCGCGTCGCCCTCGCCCCCGCCCTCGCCACCCTCGAACCCCGCGAACAAACCATCCTCACCCTGCGCTTCTACGGCAACCTCACCCAATCCCAAATCGCCGACCACATCGGCATCTCCCAAATGCACGTCTCCCGCCTGCTCACCAAAGCCCTCACCAAACTCCGCACTCAGCTCCAGCCGGACACAATCTGACGCAGGAGGACTGAGACCGGAATTGGTGGTCCCGGTTCGTGCGTGGTCGCTACAACTCCAAGCAATCCTGGACCGGAATTGGTGGTCCCGGTTCGTGCGTGGTCGCTACAACTCCAAGCAATCCTGGACCGGAATTGGTGGTCCCGGTTCGTGCGTGGGGCCCGAGAACGGCTGACCCGGTCCGGGTCGGCCGTTCGGCCATTTTCGGGCGGGTCCGCGCGGCCGTTTCCAGGGCGCCGCTGTTCCGGCCCGAGGTTGTCCACAGGCGGCAAAGCGATCTTGGGGCAAAGGGCCTAGGGTCGCTCGCGGACGGACATCGAAGGAAAGGGGCGCTCGCGTGGCAGAGGCCGATTGGGTCAGGCACGCCGTGTGGTGGCAGGTCTATCCGCTCGGATTCGTCGGAGCCTGGCCGGCGGGCGGCACCGGCGAGATCCCCGCCGAGGAGCATCGGCTGCGCCGGCTGGAGAGCTGGCTCGACTACGCGATCGAGCTAGGCGCGTCCGGGCTGATGCTGGGCCCGGTCTTCGCCGCCGAGACACACGGCTACGACACCGTCGACCACCTCCGGATCGACCCGCGGCTGGGCGACGACGGCGACTTCGACGCGCTGGTCGCGGCCGCCCACGATCGCGGGTTGCGGGTGCTGCTCGACGGCGTGTTCAACCACGTGGGGCGCGACCATCCGGCGTTCCGGGCGGTGCTCGAGCAGGGCCCGACCGCGCCGACCGCCTCGTGGTTCCAGCTCACCTGGCCGGCGGGCGAGTGGCACCCGGGCGTCGAGCCGGAATACGAGTCGTTCGAGGGGCACGACTCGCTGGTAGCGCTCAATCATCTGGAGCCGGCCGTCGCCGATTACGTGTCCGAGGTGCTGATCCACTGGCTGCGCCGGGGCGCGGACGGTTGGCGGCTCGACGCGGCCTACGCGGTGCCGACCAAGTTCTGGGCCAAAGTGCTGGCGCCGGTCCGGGCATTGCACCCAACGGCGTATTTCGTGGGCGAGGTGATCCACGGCGACTATCCCGGGTTCGTGGAGAAGTCCACCGTGGACTCCGTGACCCAGTACGAGCTATGGAAGGCGATCTGGAGCGCGCTCAACTCGGCCAACTTCTTCGAGTTGAGCTGGGCGCTCGATCGCCACAACAAGTTCCTCGAGACGTTCGTGCCGCAGACGTTCGTCGGCAACCACGACGTGTCCCGGATCGCCAGCAAGCTGGCCGACGAGCGGCACGTCCCGCTGGCCCTCGCGATCCTCTGCACGCTGGGCGGCACGCCGTCGGTGTATTACGGCGACGAGCAGGCGTTCCGCGGGGTGAAGGAGGATCGGGCCGGCGGGGACGACGCGGTCCGCCCGGATTTCCCCGAGAAGCCCGACGCGCTGGCGCCGTACGGGTGGCCGACATATCGGCTGCATCAGGATCTGATCGGGCTGCGCCGGCGACACGCATGGCTGCACGCCGCGCGGAGCACGGTGCGCCACCTCGCCAACGAGCAGTTGAGCTACGAGATGTCGGACGGGACCAACCGCCTACTTCTCGCGCTGAACGTGGCCGCCACAGCCGCGGACGTCCCCGCGCCGTACGGGAAATCGGTCTTGACCGGGGTCGCGCAGTTGACGGCGGCCGGGAGCGGTGACGCCCGCGTGCGCCTCGAGCCGCATTCCTTCGCGGTCCTGGATATCTAGGGCGCACGCGGGTGCACCGGCTCAGCGCGGAAGGATCAATACCAATACTTACGGCCGCCGATCGGCCGGCCGACGGACCCCAGGATCCAGAAAACGGCGCCGACGATCAACAGGATGATGCCGATCGTGTAAAGGATCGACACATGCAGGAAGATGCCCAGCAGCAGCAAGATTAGTCCAATGACAAGCATGGCTCTGCTCCATTCAACGCCGGAGTCTCCGAGCGCGACCTGGTGATACCCAGTGCTGCCATGGACCAATCACCTTCAATGCGCCAGCTCCTTTTCGACGCACCGGCCGGTCCTCGCGCAGCGGCTCCTCGCGTCGACTCCTCTTCGCGCGACAGCTCCCCCGCGCATCAGTCCCTCGCGCGCAACAGCTCCTCTTCGCGCAACGGCGCCTCGCGCCGGCTCTTCCGCGCACCAGCTCTCTTCGCGCAACAGTTCCCCCACCGCACACCGCGCCTCGCACAACACGCACCCATCGCGCACGAACTCCTCGCGCAGCAGCACCCCTCCGCGGACAAACTCCTCGCGCACCAGTTCCTCTCCGCGCACGGCCCCCTCTTCGCTGTGTTGGCGGTCGGGGTGATTACGCCGCGACCTTTCGGACGGCGAGCATCGAGGCCGCCGCGACCGCGAGCGCGCCGGCTTCCATCGCGGCGCCGACCAGGGGCGTCGACGCGTAACCCCAGCCGGCCTCGATCGCCAGCCCGCCCAGGTAGGCGCCCGCGGCGTTGCCGAGGTTGAACGCGGAGACCGCCGCCGACGAGGCGAGCAGGTTCTGGCCGGCACCGTCGGCGCTGGTCACGACCCGGGTGGTCAGGCCGGGGACGGTGGCGTAGGCGACGACGCCGAGCACGAACAGCGTGATCGCCGCGGGCCAGCGGAAGTGTGCGGTCCAGGAGAACGTGATGAGCACGACGAGCATCGCGCCCGAGGCGGCGACGATCGCGGGCATCAGCCAACGGTCGGCCGCCCGGGCGCCGACGACGTTGCCGAGCACCAGGCCCAGCCCGAAGAACGCCAGCAGCCAGGGCAGTGCGCCCGCCGAGAAGCCGGCTACTTCGGTCATCAGCGGAGCCACGTAAGTGAAGGGCGCGTAGACGGCACCGAAGGCGAGCGCGGTCATCGCCAGCGCGAGCCACACCCGGGCCGTGCCGAACGCGGCGAGTTGGGTGCGTACCGGCAGCAGAGGTGCGCCATTGGTGGTTCGAGACGACGACGGCACGAACGCGGCCGCGGCCAACGCCGCGAGCAGCCCGAGGAAGGCCATTGTCCAAAATGTCGCCCGCCAGCCCAACTGCTGGCCGAGCAGGGTGCCGAGCGGGACGCCGGCCACGTTCGCGAGGGTGAGGCCGCTGAGCATCGCCGCGATGGCGCTGCTGCGGCGCTCGGGCGCGACGAGGTCGGCGGCCACGATCGTGGCGAAGCCGATGAACGCGCCGTGGCAGAGCGCGGCCACGATCCGGCCGCCGAGCATCACGCCGTAGCCGGTCGCGACCGCGGAGATCACGTTGCCGGCGACGAAGAACGCGAGCAGGGCGATCAGCACCAGCTTGCGGCCGCGCCGGGCGACCAGGCCGGTGACGACCGGGCCGCCGAACACGACGCTGAGCGCATAGCCGGAGACGAGCAGGCCGGCGCGCGGGATGGAGACGTGCAGGTCGGCCGCGATCTCGGGGAGTAGCCCGGTGATCACGAACTCGGTCATGCCGATCGCGAACGTCCCGATCGCGAGGGCGGCGAGCGCGGGTCCCGGTCTCGTCGAAGCCATGATCGAAACTATCCCCCGCCGTGGCCGGATCGACTCGCCGCTCGTAGCAGACCCACAGCCGGGCCACACGCCCCGAAAAGGAGCGCAGCTCAAGGTAGTCCCCATGACCGACTGCACCGCAGCGGAGCAAGCGCCGAGAAAGGGGAGCGCGGCATGACCGTCATCGCCGAGCCGCTTACTGTCGAGTTCACGCACGCGCGCCCAGTCCTCGACGTCGTCGTACCCGTCTACAACGAGCAGGACGACCTCGAGAACAGCGTGCGCCGACTGCGCGCCTACCTGGCTGCGGTGCTGCCGTTCTCGTTCCGGATCACCATCGCCGACAACGCGAGCACCGACCGGACGCCGCTGATCGCCGGCCGGCTCGCCGTCGAGTTGCCCGAGGTGACCGCCGTCTATCTGGCTCAGAAGGGCCGCGGCCGGGCACTCAAGAGCGCCTGGCTGAACTCGGACGCGACGGTGCTGGCGTACATGGATGTGGACCTGTCCACCGACCTGGCCGCGTTCCTCCCGCTGGTCGCGCCGCTCATCTCGGGACACTCCGACCTGGCGATCGGCTCCCGCCTCAAGCGCGGCTCCCGGGTCGTCCGCGGCCTCAAGCGCGAATTCATCAGCCGCAGCTACAACCTGATCCTGCGGGCCACGCTGGGCGCGAAGTTCTCGGACGCGCAGTGCGGCTTCAAGGCAATCCGCGCCGACGCGGCCCACCAACTGCTGCCGCTGGTCCAGGACACCGGCTGGTTCTTCGACACCGAGTTGCTGGTGCTGGCCGAGAAGGCGAGCCTGCGCACGCACGAGGTCGCGGTCGACTGGGTCGACGACCCGAACAGCAAGGTCGACATCGTGGCCACGGCAAAGGCGGACCTGCAAGGCATCGCCCGAATGCGCCGCACGCTGCGAGACATGCCGCTGGCCCGGATCCGCGGCAACCTGGGCCGCGACGCCCTCGCCCAACGCGTCCTGGTGTGACGCTGCCTGACGTCCGTAGCCGTCGACCGGCATGGTGGACGGAGTTCGGAACAGGCGCTCGGGTGAGCCGGCGCCCGACCTTCGGCGTGCCGAAGTAGCGCTCGACGAAGGCACCGCCTGGCAATCTTGGTCACTGGGCACCGCTCTGGCGGGTGGCGCACAAATTGGTCGGCGGTTGTCGACGCCTTGGATCGAAATGCCCGAAATATCCCCCTCCCGACGGGTCGAGGGCCCGAGGGTTAGGCAGCCGAGACGGCGGGTTGATCAAGGGGCCATGCGGATCAGGGCGAGGCTTCGATGGTCGGCGATCCATTGAAGGGGGCAAATCGCCGGATCAAAAGTGTAATTCGGATGCCTGGCTTTACGCTCGCCCAATATCCGCTCACCGGGGGCCGAACAAGCGCGGCGGGGCTTGACGGACCAGAGTTCCGGATTACGCGCCACGCCCCCTGTGGGCGAAACCTGACCACGATCCGTTTGATAGGTGAACGCGGCTTCGGATAAAAGAGATTTGTCGGAATCGAGGCGGCCACGGGGGAAGAGCGGCGGTCCGCGAGACCTCCATCCGCCCCGGCCTGAAGTGGTCCGATCTGGACCATGATCGAGACAACTACCCGGAAACCCTTGTGGTCGTGCCGAGCAGATGCGGTGACCACGAACCGTTGCCGGCCCCGGGGCAACGATGGTGCACGTGTGGCCGGGCGCCCGCCTTATCCCGCAACCGGATGGGCGTGGTGCGCCTTTGTGTCGTCCAGGTGGGTGTGTTTCTCCTGGGCAGCCTCCAGGTGGGTGTGCTTCTCCTGGCCGGCGTCCAGGTGGGTGTGCTTCTCCTGGGCAGCCTCCAGGTGGGTGTGCTTCTCCTGGCCGGCGTCCAGGTGAACCGTCGCTGACGCCAGGTGGGGCAGGGCGTGGCCCAGGCGGTGTTCGGCGTCGAGCACGATCGCGTGGCCGGCCGCCACCGTCAGGCTCGGCTCCACCGCGACTGATGTTTCGGCGCGCAGTTGGTGGCCGGTCCAGCGGAGTCGCACCGGGCCGACCGCGGTCACGCCCGGCGTTGCCGCCAGGGCCGCCTCCGCGTCGTCGACCAGGGTTGGTTCGACGCCGTCCAGCAGGCGGCGGAAGACCGTGCGGGCGGCGTCCGCCAGCACGACGACGATCATCGCGGCGATGGCCAGGCCGACGATCGGGTCCGCCCAGCGCCAGCCGATTGCAACACCGCCGGCTCCGACCAGCACGGCCAAGGACGTCAACGCATCCGTACGGGCATGCACGCCATCCGCCACCAGCGCCGCCGAGCCGATCCGGCGGCCGGCCCGGATCCGGTACCGGGCTACCCACTCGTTGCCGAGGAAGCCGACCACTGCCGCGGCCGCGACGTACCCGAGGTGGTGCACGGGTTGCGGGTGCAGGAGGCGCGTCACGGCCTGCCATGCCGCCAAGACCGCGGAGGCCGCCACCACGACGACCACGAAGAGGCCGGCGACGTCCTCGGCGCGGCCGAAGCCATAGGGATAGCGACGGCTGGCCGCACGGCGGCCAAGTAGGAAAGCGATGCCGAGCGGCACGGCGGTGAGCGCGTCGGCGGCGTTGTGCAACGTGTCCCCGAGCAGCGCGATCGAACCGGAGAACAGCACGACAACCGCCTGCACCGCCGCGGTCACGGCGAGGACTGCCAGCGATATCCAGAGCGCCCGTAGGCCGGCCGCGGAGTCGTCATGCGTGTGCGTATGCGAGTGGCCCATAGGGCTAAGATAGGTGCTCATGTACGCACGCGACAACGCTGCAACTGCCCAAGACGGGCAGGAGCCACCCGGCGGCGCGCAGAAACCACCCAGCGGGCCACAAGAGCCGACCAACGGGATACAAGAACGACCGACCGCAGCCCAGAAAACACCGAGTCGAACCCCGCCAACCCCAAGGCGCACCCCGCAAATCCCGTCGGGCGACTCGCAGGTGCCGAGTGCCACCACGGAACCGCCAAGCCAACCAGAAGCGGCGATGCGCCCGAAACTGCCGAGGGGTGGCTCGCAATCGCACGTGTTCACCGGCGGCCACGAGGCGGCAAGCGGCCCGAAGCTGCCGAACGGCGCCCAGGTGGAGGCGACCGTCACGGCTTTGCGGATGCTCGCCGACCCGACTCGGCTTCGCCTTTTGTGGCTGTTGCGCGAGGGCGAGCTCGACGTCGGCAGCCTGGCCTTGGCGGTCGACGCGGCCCGGCCGGCGGTCTCCCAGCACCTTGCCAAGTTGCTGCTCGCGGGGCTGGTCGCGAGCCGCCGAGACGGACGCCGGGTGCTCTATCGGGCCCGCGGCGGCCACGTCCGACGCCTGGTCACCGAGGCCGTCCAGGCCGGCGACCACCTCGTCACCGGCAAACCCGAACATGACTGACAGCCGGTCCCCCACGCCGCGGACACCCGACGAACAGCCGCACGAGCCACGGACGCCCCACAAGAAGCACGCCGAGCCGCTGGCGCCGGGCAAGAAGCGATCCCAGCCACGAACCCCCAACGAGAAGCGCCCCCAGCCACTAACCACCGCCAGGGAACACGGCACGGCCGAGGCTGAATTCCGCGTCGAACGACGTCAGGACGGCGGCGGCCACCCCGAACCACCAACGTCCGACACCAGCTTGGTGT
>Ga0307515_10014224_pt1 | contig 14785 bp, 23 predicted proteins | sample 17_EM_MG_FD_194513 | JGI IMG/M metagenome (GOLD analysis project Ga0307515, IMG submission 194513) | Populus trichocarpa ectomycorrhiza microbial communities from riparian zone in the Pacific Northwest, United States - 17_EM | ecosystem: Host-associated > Plants > Roots > Unclassified | place... | reverse complement strand
GGAGGAAGACGATGCCACCGTTCTATCCCAGACTACCGCACAGAAGGGGACGCTGACGAAGAAGTCTCAGCTTCCATCCCACTCACGAACCACCGTGACCGAGAAAGACACCCCTACCGAGAAGGAGAACGAACCAAGTGATTCCGGTGAAAATTCTCAGAGTCAAGGCGCACCTCCGACAAGGCCGAGGAGGATGGTTACCAAGGCTCCTCCGACCAAGGTAGATGCCAAGGAACCAAAGGCAACGACTGTCAGACAAACGAGAACCACGAGGGGTAAGAAATGAAAACGGTGCACAAGGAACCATGAAGATCTAGACAATGTAATGTATCGAATTCTATTTTGATTGCTCTTATACCTACGATGATACCGCTTGGTTGATACCAATATATCGCGTCTTCTTCTATATCGTTTACTTGCTGGATTGAATGTGGTCTGCCTCTGGGCTGTCCTCAACTTTACATCCCCATCTCGACACCGAAAATTCAACAAATCACGTGCAAGCGGAAGCGAATGCGATAAGGTGTAAGCGTGGGAAATTAATAACTAAACTGCGTTGACAAAATTTGACCGGGGCACGGTCACGAGAGACCGGACCCGGGAGCTCAGAGTCAGAATCGCCCAGTCCATTCAATCACCCTTTCGTACTCGTGGGTCGATTATCGTCGAATCACCTTCGCGGGTTATTAGTCGAGCTTGCGAGACTATAGGGGGAGGAGGGGGGCAAAAGTCGTAGATTTGTCAGCAAACGTATTTCCTTTTGTGGTAATACATTTGCTTATCTAATTTCCGCGACTCGGCTAGCACGCCATTGGCAAAATTCTAGCCAAACGAAAATATGAGGGGGGAACAGGAAAAACCAGCCGAAAAATGTTCGGAATGGGCGAGCTCAACTCTGCCATGAGGGGCACTCTCATGCAACCCATTTTAGTGGGTTATAGCCAACCAGCTGATCTCCACTATCCTCTCGTGGCAACGCGCGTCATCACCATACCCCAGATATGGGTACGGCGACGTGCATCAGGCTACTGAATGTGACTTGCCTTGCGTTTGCCGCCCCACCCAGGCGTGTCGAGGCATCTGTACGGGATATATCTGTGAGAAGCCTCACACCAGCCTCCTGTAACCAACACTCATCCCGATAACCATAATGCCTTCGACGACTCTCCCAAGTAGGTTGACTACCCAACTCACGAGGGTCTAGTCTAATCAAGAATAGATCCGGATAGGATCTCGTGGCAGCAGCTCTTGACTATTGATACAAAATCGAGCCAATTCCTGGAGCTTGCGAAGACGCTTCTATCCTCCGACAAGCATAGGAAATTCAACGTTTCTCGCTTCACCCAAAAGGAGGCCACACAACTCATTGACGTTATCGATGCTGGGGTAAGAAGAGATCATTGAGATACGCTGGTACCTAATCGGTCTTGGTCCTAGATCTTGCGGAACGAGACACTCCCAAACAATCTCAAGAGCGCGGCATTTGGCATCCTTCGTCGACTATCTGGGAAATTCAGGAGATTGCCTCAATCATATCTAATCGAGGACGGATTATCAACAGAAGGGAATATTCCGTTCTCTACCCGTGGCTTTACCACCCTCTGGAAGGGTCGATTGGATGGGAACAACGTTGCAATCAAGATGCTGAGGCTCGGTCCGGAAGATGATAAAGACAAAATTGCAGCGGTGAGTCGGAAAATTGGAGATCGGCCGCAAGCATTAACCTTCACGGCCACTTGGTGTTTAGAAATTTTGTAAGGAAGTCCTGCTGTGGCCCCGCCTGCATCATCCGAACGTACTCCCCGTCTGTGGTTTCTCGATGTCCGCCTTCCCACTCTGTATGGTCCTACCGTGGATGGAGAACGGAAACATCCTTGATTATACTCGGGAACATCCAGAAGTAAACCGGATGAGCTTGGTCAGTCTCACACCTCCGCCTCGGGGAGATCTGTCATTGATGCTGTGCCCCAGTTGGTCGACGTAACCAACGGTTTGCGGTACTTGCATAGGATCGACCAAGTACACGGGAATATTCGAGGGGTGAGCTCTCATCATACCAGGAGACATACGTTGTACTGAGTACTTTCGAGGCTAACGTTCTAATAAGTGACGAGAAACCACCGCGTGCTCGCCTCACCGATTTTGGACTAAACGCTATCATGTTCGATAAATTCTCCATGTCTAGGGCGTCCGTCAATTGGACAGCTCCGGAAATTTTTGCTTCCGGGGGGTACGGTTTCAAGCCAACGTTTGCCAGTGACATCTACGCTCTTGGAATGCTTATGTATGAGGTAACTAGCCCCGCTTGGGATTTTGTCTTATTCTGACCCTAGCCTATCTGGTAGGTGCTCACTGGACGCTCCCCATTCTACAAACGCGGCAAGACGGAATTGGCATTTCGAGTCGCCCAGGAGGACATGCGACCGCTCCGTCCACAGGATTCCGAGAGGTTGGGAATTACAGATTCAGTGTGGGATACGATGGTAACCTGTTGGGGCAAGAAAGTTTCTGCGAGGCTTCAGATCGAGAGCGTCATCACGTGTTTGACGAAGGCCGCGAGGGTCTGGGCCGCAGATGTTCCGGCGTTCTTGCTTGCGAGTGAAGCTGGTATCACTCAGGTCATGGGCTTAAAGGGTGTGGAGGCACAGGAATTCGTGGACAAACTTTGTGAGGTAATCAGTTTTGACCCTTTGTGCTGATTCTCGATTGCTGACGTTCACGAGTAGACTTTGGCTTCGACCGAGATTAATTCACCATCTGGAAAGACGTACCTTACTCGTTTGAAGGCATTGTGTGATACCTCAGGGGTGCTTCCCACTTCACTGGTGCTTTCTGGGGAACTTGGCGACTTCGAGACCCGACCCGTGAATTCAAGCAGTTCAGCATATATTCACAAGGCGACTTACCAAGGGCGCGGGGTTGCTGTCAAGGCTTTGAAGACGCGCCGCATGCAACAATTGGACGGCACGCACAGGGTGAGAAACCGCGATTTGGATTTACCGTCATCTATACTCACTTGATTCACAGCGGTTGGTCAAGGAGGTGGTCGGGTGGGCATGGCTCCGACATGAGAACATCCTGCCGTTCATTGGTATTGCGAAACAGCCAAACCGCTTCTCGATGGTCTCTGAATGGATTCCCAACGGTGATATTATGGCTTTTATTGCGCAAAATCCCAACCGGAACCTATTCCCGCTTGTGAGTTGAGCCCAGCCCGTGGGATCGCTCTGGGTTTTGACACTGCCGCCTCTAGCTCATCGACACAGCGGTTGGGCTGCAATACCTACATCGGAACGATTTAGTTCACGGGAATTTGAAAGGGGTAAAGAAATTTTTATTTCTTTGCACCGAACATCCGATGACGTTCCTTCGTCCTTCGTTTTTTTAGGCGAATATCCTCATTGACTCGGATTTCCGTGCCAGATTGGCTGATTTCGGTCGAGTGAGGATCATCAACGATGACGCCATGGAGGATCAGACGAAGCCTTCCACGGGTGTTGAGCGAGATAATAAGGTCGGAGAAGCTGGGGACTCCATTCGGTGGAGCGCACCGGAAATCATGGACCCGGATAGGTTTGGGTTTACGGGGAACCTCGTTGCGAAACTGCCTTCAAAATCGACCGACATATACGCGCTCGGAATGACCATCCTCGAGGTAAGCGTCTATTAGAGGCCTCGGTCCTCATTATCTCATACCTTTACCCTTCTCAACAGGTGCTCACCGGGCGTTCCCCATTCGGCCGAACCGCAGACGGAAGCATCGTGAAGAAGGTGATCGATGGTGTTCGTCCGGAGAGACCCAAAGCTGGGCTCTCCGATGGGTTGTGGAACCTACTGCAACACAGTTGGTCAGAGGAGTACGAGAGTCGGGAGTCAAAGCGACCGTCGATCGCTTTGATTCTTGAACGGCTTCAGAAGGATTCGTCCAGTTGGTTCTATTCCGCTAAGTTTCCCTTCCCTACGGTCGACTCGAAACGTTTGTCGTTCAGTAAGTGGATATTTACCGGTCGTTCATCCGTCCGTGAACGGGTCCTGATGCACTTGCTTCGTAGAGAGCAGTCGGGCCAGCACAGTTGCGACAATTGCGACTGAGGCTACTGCTGGAGGAGACTCGGAGCTCCGTGATCTGCTCGCGGGCCTCGAAGGTAACCTACAAGTTGCGGCGGTATAAGCATCCCGTTCATCGGGTGTGTGTATGATATAACTAGATGGTTTGGAGGCAAAGCAAAATCGACGTTCCATTATGCGTACAGGGTCTCTACTTCTACATACTTATCGACTCGTACATTTTTGGCGTACAAAGATCACCTTTTGGTTTTTTACAATCAACATCTCGAAAAGCAGATAACATACAACATATGCAAGACGACGATCAAATCCAAGCTAAAATGTCCTGTTTCACCATTTCGTTGTAAACATCCCACCGTTTTTCATCACCGGGATCGTGGATTTTTAGGACAAGGATGCCATGCTGAGCAAACCCATCCTGGCGGAGGAGACGCCTGATCTTGTGTAACGTCTGGCGTCCCAAGTCCAAAATAGGTACGGGCAGCTCGGCCGCCAAGTCGCTTCCAGCGTCGTAAAGCTCTGGCGGGAGCAAAGCCCAAACTCCAGACTGATCGTGTCCTTCCTCCCTAAGGATCCTCACGATCCCTTCCAACGTCTGCCGACTCGGTTTTTGTGGGTATGGAGTCTCATCCAAGGGCATCGTCTCCTGTTCCTGTGAATCAGCAACCTTCTCCTCTTCATCGGCGAAACCGAGATTGATAGGTTCAGAAGTCAATCTAGGAGTCGGCGTCGTGGGATTCACGACGGTGCTCGAAGCGCTTGCGAAAGACGAGACCGGGGTATTGCAAGGGTTACTCGGTGAGGCGTTGGGATCGAGCGTGCCTTTTGTGTATCGACTTGGCGGTCTGAATTTCCTGAACGGTGTCGATGGTGATGAGACGAATTGATCTGAGACCATGTGGGTTAGCATGTTCTTTTTTCTTTTTTTTTCGGATGGGGGGTATATGTAAAAGAACATACATGGGTGGTATCGCGAGTTTTGGGAAGGAGTAACTGGCGAAGGGGTGGGTGTGAAACTCAAGGGTTGAGGCTGCGAGCCCCCAACCTCTGTGGTTTCGTCTTCCGCTTCACCATCGACTGCCAAATCTGTCACTACGGCACAGGTCATATCAAGCTGAATTGGACCTACTGCTTCCCCACCAATCCCAATCAATCTCGACGTCATCTCCAACGGCGACTTCCTCCACACGGAACGGTCCTCTAGGATCTTCAACCCGGACCTCACTCGTACTCGCCACCATACCACCACCGCCACCGTGACCTTCCCCGCGTTCAATAACGGATTTCGTCGGCATAAGAGGCGACACAACTTCAGGAGACCATAACATGTGCGGACACAGCACACGGACGATCGTCCTCATGCTCGGTAGGTACACCGGATCATCGTGGACCTTCTTCGGTGGAGTGTCAGAGTCAGGGTCGATGATCCTCTTTTTAGGCGCGGTTTTTACAATCCGTTGGGATCGATCCCATTGTAACGAAAATTTCCCGTCGGGAAGTTTACCTGTAAAAAAGTAATCTCTTGGAGAGAACCACAGGTACGCCTTGTCCAGGAACGGATGTTTGGCGTTCATCTTCTGTACGATTTGCCAAATGTTAAGGATCAACGGGTTCAGGATACGTAAAAAAACGGGGGGGGGGGGGAGTAGAGATAAGATTGTGCCGTTGATGATGAAAAAAAAAAAAAAAGGCGGTGTGACAATGGAAAAAGGGGTCGTAAAGCCTAAAAAAACTCACCTCATGGACAGAACTCGCACACCCTCCCCACCTCTCCCAACTCAAATCCTCAACCTTGAACCAAACGGATGGGTCTCCAGGGTTCCACGAGATCCACAGATCTCCAACGAAACCCAACTGCGGCACCGGCGTGATCCCAGCACGAAACTCAAAATACTTTACTATCCATGAACCCTCCTTCTCACCCCTCTCAAGCCGATAAGGTACCCTCCGGAACCAACTCTGAACATCCCTACCTGGAGGGAGCCAGTCATATTTTAAGGTTACTTTCCGGTAGGAGACCTTTTCAGAGGTATATCTCCGGACATCGGCGACGAGATTCATATTGGTATAGCATGGGTGATATGGTTTAGCCATGGATCCATAGGGCACTACGGCCAAAGAGGCGATAAATCGAGATGAAGAGTGGGCTTTGGTGCGATCGGTTCAGTGGGAAATGATTTCCGCGACGGGCCGGGGTCGAACGCAAAAATGGTTAAGAGAGAGAGAGCTGCTGTAGACTAGAGCAAACGGAAGGAAATCAAGAGATGGACATCTACGACCCCTCGTTGCCAAAATACTCCTCCACCAACGCCTTCTTCTGCAAGTCCAACAACACCTTCTCCATCTCCTCCGTCGTCGGCATTTTCGGAGGCATCAACATCTCCGGCGTCAAGAACGGAATATACGCAGCTGCCGCACGAGCGTGTGCCGCCGCCGGTGAATCCCCATTCACGTCCACATCCGTCCCGGGTTGCGTTGATGACTGACCACCATCCTTTTTTGGTCGTTTTGGGGCTTCCTCTGGTGTAGACGACGCAGCACCACCTTCAGCCATTTCAGTGTCTTCGTCGGGAGCGTGTTTGCGTTTCGGTTGTGTCGTATCGTCTGTACTCCCAGGTATCGACGAATCGACAGCGTGTATTGTCCCTTGCCCTTGTTGAGACCGTTGGAGCTTCGGTATCGGCTCATCCGTATCAAGCCCCAGCGATTCGCGCAAGTTAGTGTACGCCTCGGCCCAATCTATGCGTCGGTATCCCTTAGTATTTCCCGATACCTGAGAAAGGAGAAATCATTGAACATACCTCGCTCTTCTGCCAGTGTCTCGTACTCTAACAGCTTGCCATCAGCTTCATCCAGATCACCATAGTATGCGGGACCATGGTTCAAGAACTTCCTGTAATAATTAGCCGCCAGATTCTCTTCTTCCTCGTCCTTCTTCTTGCTCGCAAAGAGCTCTTTGACACCCGGCAGTTCCTTCGCTCGACCAAAGTATCTATACAACGAACGAGGTGAGACCTATGAAGGAGTATCCAAGGGTGGGGAAGAAAGAACGCACTTGTATCCCTTCGTTCCAGGTACCTCCTTCCCATCCTCATCAATCATAGGTACATTCCTCCTATAATTCGCGCCTCCAAGGGCTACTATCTGGTTCTCCCAATGCCGCTTTTCGCGTAACAGCTTGTTGATATCATCGTTCACGTCTCGTACTTCATAATCCGAGAGACCAGCTATCACCCCAACAAGCACAGACGCGCGAAACAACACAAGACAAGAGCTAGTAAGCCTCAGGAAACCAAAGCCACCAAAACGCGAGATCGAAAGCAATGAAACGCACCATCTTGGACTTTCGACACCTTCCTGCTAATCTCTCTCAGAATCTCTCCTCTCCACCTCTCGCAGTCCCTCAAACTCTTACACGCGCTGGCCATCTTCGGTCTCCTGTCTGACCTTGTACCCAGCCCAAGTTCGGCCGCTTGGGCCTCTCGGAACCGGTACAGCATCGATTGCGCCTTTTCCTCATTTCGAGCCTAAAGAGAGGCCGACGTGTCAAAATCTCGCACGAGAAATAACTCGCAATGTCTAGTGAACCTTACCATTTTTCTTACGACGGTGAGAGTCGAGAGCGAAGGGGGAGGTTGTCTTACGTAACCCGAGAGGACTGATCACGCGTCAAACAGTCTACGGATCGACTTGCAAACTCATCCTACACTTTCCGATGCCGAACCGAGGCCAAGAAAACGACCAACCAAGAGCAAGATGTCCGAAGCAATCAATTGTTAAAGAAACGGTGCAACACCCGTGTGTTTATGGGTCACAGCTAAACGGGATCACAAGAAAAAACAAACAACCAATGTGCCTGCCTCTTGCCGAAACTCTGACAGAAAGAAAGCAGGAGAGTGGACGACTTAGGTGAACAAACGGCAACTTTTCCTCCACAACAGCGAGGGGGGTGAACAAAACGTGCATCTTTCGGAGAAGCAATAGCCTATGCAAGTGTCAAACAAACAAGCGGGTCGCAGACTACACAGAACAAGAATAAACAGAAGGGAAACAGCAGAAGAAGCGATTGTAATAGCCGGGGGTATTAGGGACTGGCCATGTTTAGAAGTTCTCTGCAACAAAAGAATTAGCATCCGGTCGCACAGACGACGCGCTGAAAAGTGGTGATCATCCCCGAATGCGGATCTCAAGCAGTCAAGTCCGGACCACCCGAAGACCGAGGGTACAGAGACGAGAATGATCAAGGACAGATGTCTGAAAATAAAACTCACCTTTTCCGAAGAAGAACCTCGTTCCGGTGGGGGTCGAGTATTGGTTACTCTTGGTGTGCAACGTCTTCGAGATCGCGGGCGGGCCGCAGAAGAAGACACCAACGTCCGAATCGGGGTGTTTCTCTGTCAAGGACGAGAACACACGGTCCCAGTTGGGTCGACCGAAATGGGTTGGAGCCCTGAGGGATGTAATCGCGTCCTTCTCAGCCCCGACATCTTGAACCTGACCCAATAATGAGAAGAGTTCAAGGGTTAGAGGATCAGGGAGCACCCACGATAATGTTATTCATGTCGTCATCCTTAAGCTTGGCGGTCAAGTAAATGTTAATCTCTATCCTGTTTTGCGTATCTTGTTCTTCAATGGCGTGCAAGAGAGAGTGGAACCATTCGGCAGTCCCAAAGTCCCGGATCACCCAAGTGAAGTAGACTTTGGAGAGGCGAGTATGCTTGGAATCGTTGAAGTTGTTCATCCTGTACCAGATCGACTTGAGAATCCTGCACATACAGTGATCAGTGTACTGCGTCCTCCGCAGATGAAAATTCGGAAGAGCTCACGAAGCAAACGGAGTGACACCAATACCGGCACCAACCAAAAGCACCGCCTCATACTTCAAAAAATCCTCACTAGCGCTTCCGAAAGGACCATCGACCATTACTCTAGGCAGAATCATGTTAACGGGAGGGACAACGAGACCTCCCTCCTTCTCAGCCTTGTCCTTGGAATCAAAATCACATCCGCACGCCTTGGCAAGAGCGCCAGTGAAGTCGCCAACGATTCTGATGTGGACGCTCAAGTAATCTTCCTCTGGGGCGGAGGTGAGGGTGAAGGGGTGCCATTGGAAGTAGGAGATCTCGGGGCAAGAAAGGAAGATATATTGACCGGCTCGGACGGTGGTCTTCTCCTTCTTGATCTGAAGTTCCATGACTTTGGACGGGTGCTGGATGACCTTTGAGATGTAAGTCCTGTGGCGGGATCGGATTTCGCGGAGAACCCGTTCGGAAATCCAAATCAGACCGCCGAGAAGCCAATAGCGCTGCACGGCAAATCGATCAGAACACATTCTCCGAACAAAAGCGAAAAAAAAAATACTGACCCAAAAGACACCGATGGTGTTGAACGAGCAGAAAGGCGGTCGGTCGGGTTTGATCATGCAGAACATTCCGTGGAGTTGCCAGTTGATGAAGAAGACGATGAACAAATGGTGCGAGTACCAGAAGCGCTCAAAGTTGGCCCTACGCCTTTTCTCGATAGCAAACCAGACCATAATTCCTAGGGAGAGCCACATGATCCACCCGGTGATTCCAGGGCCAGTTGTGAAGTTGGTCAACAGGAAGATCATGAGCCTGTCCTTGGCCGAATCTGCAGACGCAATAGCGAGGTTTGCAAAGTTGACCATGTGGGCGGCGGTGTGAACAATGGACCAGAAGACAATGGACCAGGCGGTGGCCTTGTGGAAGGTGATGTTCTTGTCGAAGGGAATGATGTCGTTCAAGGGCGTCCGTCGCAACATGGAGATGAAGTTCCTGCATACCGGGAGCAGGATGAAGGCGGCATCGACGTGAAGAAGGAGAGCAGCAGTACGAGCGATAGCTGGTAGTCAGGCAAGGGTAGGAGAAAACGCAGCCGGGGAAAAATGTTTAGCAAAAGCCTATATCCGTGTTTCGGAGAGAAATATACACACCGAACCCGTATCCGAACAACGCTCTCGCAGTGGTCAAGTTGTCCTGCAATTGATAGTGAATGAAGCCAAAGGCGAAGACCAGGAGGTGGAGGAAGACCCAGACGAAGAAGAACAAGCGTCGACCACCCTCATTGATCATCCAGACCTTCCACCTGCCGAGGAAGTTCTCGGGCTTGGATGGCCCCTTCGGGGTGGCGCGGCTCGTATTCGTCCGCTGAAGGGGTTGCAAACGCCTCCTCTCGGTCTTGTTTCGCTGGAGGTGACTAGGCTCGGCGGTCCAATTGGCATAAGTCTCCTTGAGGTCCGGGTGTTGGTCCAAATTGGAAAGCTGGCCGCGGTCGGAAAAATCGAAGCCAGAAGACCGCTTCAACTTGTTGAAGTAAGAAGCCATGAGGGATTATGGAACGGTTAGGATACAGAACGAATTGCGACGAGGGCGTCCTGCGCTTGCGTGGGAGTTGCAGGAGTGAAGTTCGTGAAATCGAAAACAAGAGGGGGGAAAAAGATATAAGCAAGTGGAGGACCAGCCTATACGGAGATTTGGAAGGAGAGAAAGAGAGTATAGAGAAAACGAATGGGTGGCAGAGTGCGAGCAGTGGTGGAACAGCCGGAACCTGGGTCTTGCGATCAAAGGGCCCGGTTGCCATCCCGGCCTCTTTCCGAATTTGTACGCCTGGTAACGATTGATTCAACGTTGCTATCTCTTCTCTGATTGATACTACGATTTGATACAAAACGCGATGATTCTAGTTGTACAAGCGAGTGCCGTGAATTTCAGGTCGGTGCACGAAGGAGGACCGTGAACAAGGCAACGGGCGACCACCGTCGACAGGTCGTCACACCGTGGTCCACTCTGCGGTGCCGAACGTTGGATAGAATCAGCCTCGGTCTGATTCTACGACAGAGTGGGTCACTGATTCCTACTCCCTATCCGCGATCACGCAGAGCCTTTGTGTTCTACCATGTCGTCTTCGGCGGTGATATAGATATCAGGTTTCGCAGTGTCCCCACCGGGTTTCAGACCAATCATCCATGATTAGGCGGATATAGTCACAACGCTACGGCTACTTCGTCTAACCGCAGAAAACTCTCCGTCAGACTCCGGCCGAAGGGCAGTATATGTACATTCATCTCCAATTGCTCCTCGAACTCCCCCTTGTCAAGAGCAAGGATGCGGGGTGAGTATCCCTCCATCGGTGGGTCAACCGAAGACCTCTTGACGGACAGCCGCGAACGTGCATCTGGGAGTGAGTACAAATTTGTATGTATTCTCTCCCTCACCGTTGAGACGTTGGAAACTGTATCAATGGAGGAGGGCAACCGCTGGCTCATGCTGCGTTACGGTTATTCTGATGAACCTCCAGAGTGAGAGCAGTGGTCACCGGAGACTCCCCGATTCGGCCCGCGTTGGCTTAGGGCCCCCGCTGGCAGGCGACCGGATATGAAATCGTCAGGATGGTTGGTGACTTCTCAGAAATGGAGGTACAATCTCAGGTACCCACCACGCATCCGTCGTAGGGAACCACCGTTGTAGGCGTCACCACATTATCCATAGTAACAATTGCTGATGGCTGAGCGGGTCTCGAAACGTTCTGTCCCTGGTCGTCATCTCGGCATTACCCTCCACCGCGACCGCAGAGATAGGATGTATTAGCCATTAGTACCAAGGTTACATTAGGATTTTTGTAATACTTGCATAAAATCCGGGTCAGCAGGTGCTGAGGAAGAAAGCCCGGCAGGAGTGATTGAAACAGGTTCGGTCAACGCAGGAGAATAATTCGGACGAATCCCTTCTCTCCAAAGCCTAACATACTCCTGGCCAGCGGTCCAAGGAACAGGAGGTTGCTCGCGCTCAACAACAGCCTTCCATCGTTTCCTTGCGGCGATAGCGTTCTGGTCGTACCTCTCGTCAACGTGCCAGGTCTTGAGAGCTTCGACTTCCTTGTTGAAACCTCGTTCGGTCTCGGTTGGCCCGAATTCCGCACCATAGTATTCGGCTTCAAGGGTCGCGATCGTGTTTGCGACTTCTTGTTCGGAGCGGAGGGAACGGAATTGAGCCACGGAAGTCGCGTACGCGCGGCTGAGAGGCATTCCGTGCTCCTGATGAAGATTCAAAGCGAAACGAACAGCACTGGGGAAACAACAGGTTAATGCCCACATCCCACAGACGGAACATGATATATGCTCACTCCTCTGGTTTAGGATTCCGTGTCCTCTGTCGCAGCCTCGTCCAAGCCTTCCCACGAACCGGGTGCTCATCCGCAATTTCCCTCCCTTCTACTAACGTCGTCGGTCGGAACGCCTCAAACGGATGATCCCGGAAGAACTGTTTCCTCAACTCATCCTCAAAATATGCAACCGTAAGCGGCTTGTTGGCGATAGCAGCCGGTTTTTTTAGGGAATGCGGGAGGTCGAATTCCGAGCGTGAGGGTGGTGCTCGAGCGGGAAGGGGTAAAGGAGGGTGTTCAAGCACGGCCTGGAACCATGCTGGCTCGCGTTTTAAGTATCCCGCCTTGAGTAGACGCGAGGCTTGCTTGTGTACTTGGGAGGCGACGCGCCTGACCATCAGAGGAGTTGAGAGGACGGAAGGAGATTCCGCGTGGCAGCTCCCGGCGTCTTTCGATCAAATCCCCGTTCCGGCCCAGGGCATCAATGTAGGTTGACCGCTTCAACGGCTTTGTTATTGGACGATATTTATTGGACGATATTATGGAGGTGCACTCAGGCCCCGAGCTCTTCTGTGGACTCAGGGTCCTTATTGTTATGTTCCGGGCCACGAAGGGGTCGGGGATTGATGCGGATGCAGATTGACATCTCCCGTATTTTTGACGACGTTTGGTTGGGCTGTGTCCAACACGGCGTAACACAAGCAACGAATCACCCACGACCCAAGCAGGATTGAGGAATGATCTGAGCTGATGCATGAATGGGCCACCTCTCAAATGGTGTACTCAGCTTCGCGTCGGCAACTTTTTTTTTCTTCAAGGATATTGGTCCGACCTACCATTTCGAGCGAGCAGCCCGAGCAATATGATCTTGAACCCTCCGCGAAGCGGACTATCCCCTTCTCTCTGAACCGAACGTAGCGATTAATCCCTTCGACTACTCTATGCAAATCTCCAGAGAGATTGCACGAGCGCATACTTACGGCGAAGGTAATCAGCCCTCACAGGCGGCCGGTGGGTATGGGGAGGGGAACGAGGGCGGAAATCAGCAAGGACGATTCAGCATCATGGGTACACCAAATAAGCAAAGCATAAGTTTCGGGCAATTCCAAACAAAGGCAACATGTTGGGGTGTATCTGATCCCACCTTGCGCCCGACGGAGCGTGGGTAGGAGTCTGCGTCACGACGCTAGCAGGTTAAGTTCCCCGTTAAACGGGAGGAAGGGAAAGAGAACACTCTATTTACTAGCCAGCGCGCGCGAAGTGGGAGCCGTCTGTTGGGTCCTGGTTGGACTGGTTATAGACGAGCGGGCATATAGTCTGGGTTGACATGCCTTCAGAGAGGAGATACGGTGCTAGGTCCGCAATACTCACAAAAGTATCTAAAAATGCTATCCGGTCTATCCGATCTGGAGGGGAATTTACTGGGAGCAAATAATTTGGCTGGAAAGGTCGTCAGAGAGATGTGATATTGGATCCACAAAATCAGCGACACTCACAAAGGCTCCTAGAACCGCTATTCAGTCCGGAGAACGTTCCGCCGTCAGCCCCAGGCATCGGTACTATGGGGCCTGGGTTGACAACCGTCGAAGTTGCTGCGACGCGCTCGAAGTGCTCCAACGCCTCTTCGGCCGTGGGACGCTGTTTACTGTTTTCATTCCAGCATTGTTCGACAAATTCCCACGTCCCTTGGCCGAACCCAATGGCCACTGGATCTTCCGGCCTGGCTGGTCTCGAACCCTGGGCGGTAAGTCGTGGAAGGTCCGCCAGCTTATGCTGTCTGTACGGACGGATCCCAGTGATCACTTCCTAAGCAACCATCCCGAAGGCATAGATGTCTGCTTCTTTGGAGGGCTTGGTATGATCCTGGAACAGCTCGGGGGCCATGTAGCCGAAGGTACCTCCAGCCTCTCCGCGTGTGGTCGGGTCAAAAGACATGCCCGATGCAATACTGCTGAGTCCAAAATCTGCTATACAAGCTCGTGGAGGTACTTCATTATTGATTAAGATGTTGGGCTACGACAGCAAGTTATAGGGCTGACGTTGATCACTGCGTCAGGAAAGAGAAACATTGTTGAGATACCACGCACCCCTTTTATATCTCCATGGATAATACCAGATTTATGGAGGTGTTTAAGGCCGTTTGCAATGTCCTTCAGCTGTAATTCAAATGAGCGGTTTCGGTTCAGTGGTAGGGACAAAAGATCGCACCAGGTGGAGCCGGTTTGCCTTCTCGACGTGGATATAATTCACAATATTTCCATTCGTCATCATCTCTTTTTTTGTTTTTTTTTTTTGTTTTTTTGAATCAGCATTTTTATACTGCAACAGCTATCTAATACAGATGCAAGACGCGGTGGGGCGAACCCATAAATAGAAAAAAGAAAAAGGAACAACCGGAACAATGGAATGGGGGGGGATCAGGTGGAGGCAGCGGGAGGGCTGGGATGGAGGGAGGGTAAGCCCAGAGGTGGTGTCGAGTTGCGTTGGTTGTAGGTAGGTTTGTTTTGGTTGAGTGTTTGTTTGTTTGGATACCTAAACCTTGGTTCACTTGTTGTTAAACAAGTAGGCTGGTTGGATGGTCTGGGAACTAGACTAC